>OLFX01000110.1_pt1 | contig 142254 bp, 110 predicted proteins | sample 1605091 | NCBI WGS metagenome assembly OLFX01 (sample SAMEA3888906, study PRJEB22519) | human gut metagenome | biome: human gut; feature: human-associated habitat; material: faeces | place: Denmark | collected 2012
CTTGCATGTGTTAGGCACGCCGCCAGCGTTCGTCCTGAGCCAGGATCAAACTCTCGTTTAAATGGTTATATTTAAGCTTTCGCTCTTATATACTCGATTGTTTGTTAGCTCTAATTACTAACTGACTTCTCTTCGTAATTTTTATCCGAATTTCTGTCATAAAAAAACTCAATAGTTTTACATTTGCAAAGCAAATGTTTGACATAAAACCTGCACTATTTATCTTTCAATGTACATGCTCTCTTGCGACAGCTTGTTTATTCTATCACATTGTTTTCAGTTTGTCAAGACTTTTTTAAAAGTTTTTTGAAAAAGTTTTTAACTTCTTCTCAACCCGAACACTTCTCTTCCCGTGTTCTTTAGCCCTCTCAACTGACGACTTGATTATTATACACTCTATTACCCCTTTTGTCAACACTTTTTTTCATTTTTTTTGAACTTTTTTCATTTTTCTTTTTGCCACACTATATATTGTAGTTTTCACTTTCTGCAACCACTAATCCTATAAAAGCACAAAAAATTACCGCTCCAAGAGCGGTAATTTTAATTTACATTATTGAGCCGAATACTTTGTATCTGACTTACCGATTGTTACATTAGTCAAATCAAAGTCATAAGTGTTACCTCTTATATAACCCCAACACGTTGTCTTAATACCTGTGACACCTGATGGAATTGATGCTTGGTAAGCTGCATCAAGAAGTGAGCCGACTACCTTCCCCGTTTCTACATCAGTAACAACAGCACTGTATTCTTCAAAGTTGTTATCAAGAGTAACTCTTACTTTGTACCACTTATCAGCTTGAAGTGTTGCCAAATTTTCTGTTCTTACACCGTTATTTGCTGTTACACCGTTAAGGCTGAATCTTAGATTCAAAGCAACTTGAGTTGCCGCATTAAATCCACTGCTTGTCGGGTCTTCAAACCAACCCATCATAAAGTTGAAATCCTGTGTATCAGCTTTTAGACGAACGTCATATTCGGCGATACCATAAGGTCCCATTGTCTTAGCAAGGTTTCTGTTATAGAAATACATTGAACCTGCACCGTCGCCCGAACCTGTCTTATCACTGTTTGACCAGAAGTTACAATAATTTACGTTTCTTTGATCATCATGATAGAATGTCTGATAATGAACGCTCGCACTACCCTTTGAAAGCCATGGAGAACCATCCATAATGATTCCAAGACCATAATAGCCTGTACCCTTAGCTCCTCCGATAGAAACGTCATTAAAATCAGATTTTTCCACATAATGTGTGCCTTGTTCGGCATTTGCAATCATAGGCATTGCTATAGCCTGCACACCAAGTACACACGCTGCAGCTATAGATAATAGTTTCTTTTTCATTTAATTCTCTCCCTTTCTTACTTTACGCTATCATATTAATTGTATTTTACCTTCTTTTATACAAAAAATAAATACAAAAAGCAGATATAATTGTTCAAAAAAAAGTAATACTGCAATTAACACAAAAGGGATACCGCAATTTATGCAATATCCCTCAATTATATTCTATTTTACACCCTGTTCCGATATAGACAACCGTTTTTCCACATAGTTAAATCCAAATGTCAAAATAAGCGTTATAACAAGGTAGAAAAGCGCCGCCACAAGGTACGGAGATACACGCATATCTCTGTTTACGGCACGTTGAGCCGCCTTTAACAAGTCGATAAGTGCAATTGACGATGCCAATGCCGTATCTTTTACAAGCACGATTGTTTCATTCGCAATCGGTGGAATGACTGTTCTTATCATCTGCGGAACTATTACATATCGCATAGTCTGTATTCCTGTGAGTCCCAATGCCTTTGACGCCTCATACTGTCCTTTGCTCACACCTATTATACCGCCGCGAAATATTTCCGCAAAATACGCCGCGTAATTAAGCACGAATGAAATAACTGCCGCCGTAAACATCGAAAGCGTTATCGACTCACCGTTCGGCAATGTTACATATGTAAGTCCGAAGTAGAAGAAAAACAACTGCAGCAAAAGCGGTGTTCCTCTGAATACCCACAGATACACATTTATAATAAATCGGATTGGCATTTTCACAATCCATCGGATAACAAAATTATCAGTCGGTCTTTTGCTTACCGCTTCTTTGAAAAGTGATATTAAAAGTCCAAGAGGCAGCGACAGCACAAGTGTCACCACGAATAATTTAATTGTAATCTTTAAACCCTCAAGCATTTGAGGCAGTATTTGTAAAATATACTTAATAGAATCTTGCATATGTATTCTCCATAAATGCACAAACCGCTGAAATACGTTATTCCAACGGTTTGCTTATTTTTAATTATTTAATTAGGTCTTCTCCAAACCATTTTTGTGAAATTTCCGAAGTTGTGCCGTCTGCTTTACACTCGTCAAGTGCCTTGTTTATAGCCTCCATAAGTGCATAGTCGCCTTTTCTTCCGCCGACACCGTAATCTTCTTCATCAAAACCTTCTTCAAGAACTGTGTACTTGTCAAGCAAGTTTTCTTTTTGCAAATAGTATCTTACGAATACTTCATCAATTACAGCCGCATCTGCTCTACCGGAATCAACTTCCATAAGAACCTGTGAATTTTCCTTGAAACGAGAAATGTTGTCATCGCCGACCGATTCGTATGTAGCTGTATCAGCTTTCAAAGCGTCTTCTGATGTTGAACCGTCCTGAAGTGCAATCTTCTTGCCTGCAAGGTCGGCTTTCTTTGTTATATCAGAACCTTTTTTAACAACGATTGATTGCTTTGTTGAAAGATAAGGATTAGAGAAAAGAACTTCTTGACGTCTTTCATCTGTGATTGAGAAACCGTTCCAGATAACGTCAATCTTACCTGACGAAAGTTCCATATCCTTTGAATCCCAATCTATCGGTTTAACTTCTACGTCCACGCCCATCTTTTCACCGACTGCTTTTGCAAGATCTATATCAAATCCAACGATTTCGCCGTTATCATCTGTAAAGCCCATAGGTGCAAAGTCTGCGTCAAGTCCCAAAGTAAAGTGACCTGCCGCCTGTACATCTGTCAATGATGTATCTTCCTTAGACTCGCTTGTTGTGCTTTCGTTTGATGAACTGCCACAGCCTGCAAGCATTGATATGCTCAACGCACCTGCAAGTGCAAATGTAAATACTTTTTTGATATTCATATTAAATTTCCCCTTTAAATTATAATTACTATATTATTATACTGTATCAATTTAATTTAGTAAAGTGTTTTTTAAAAAAATATTGCACAAAATATATAATCATATTTGTTCAAATCATTAGCCACAAAAAAACGAACTGCAAATAACATTACAGTCCGTTTTACTATACATATTAATCAATTACCCTTTTACCGCCCAAAAATCTTGATGAATAGTAACTTGAGTCAATAGAAGTATATTGAATCACCTTACCTGTTGACGGAGCATGAATCATCATTCCGTCGCCTACATACATACCAACGTGAGATGCATAACCGCCACTTCCGAAGAATACAAGGTCGCCCGGTTGAAGTTCGCCTCTTGTTTCATATGTACCCGGACCGTGAAGTTGGTCATCGGCTATACGAGGTATTGAAATACCGTTTGCACGGCATACATACTGTACAAATCCCGAACAGTCAAAACCTGATGGTGTTGTACCGCCCCATAGATACGGTACGCCAAGATATTTAGCCGCTTCTGTAAGCAAGCCTTGTGCGGCAGGATTTTCCTGAATATATTCACTGTTTGGTATTATCGGCTTTGCCACATATTTAAAGTCAACAGGCAGGCTGTAAACTTCTGAGCCGTCTGCAATAACAGCACCGATTGTTATTGAGTAATCATTACCGGCTCTAAGCGAACCTTCGCTGACTTCAACGCTTTCGCCGTCATATACGTCTGACAAAAGAACTGAACTTGCGTTTGCGTCCTTTATAATAACGTGATATGCTTGTGCATTACTTACAGGTGTCCAAGACACTGTAAAGTTGCCTTCTTCAATTTCTGCACCGTCTTCCGGAAGTGTTATTTCAGGAAGTTCGATTGAATAATCACCGCTCTTAAATGTATTGTATGAACGATTGATACTTGAAATGGCTTGTTCTCTTGTTGTTGAACCCAACGGCGAGAAGTTTTCATCGTCAACACCGCTCATTAATGAGTAGTTAAGCATTGTAATTACCGATGATTTAGCCCAAGAGCTAACTTCGTCAGAATCTTCAAATGCGTTGACAACATCAGCGTCGTCATAACCGTCTGAAAGGTTAAAATTGACTTCACTTGCAGTAAGTGTACTTACAAGCATTTTTGCCATTTCTTCACGTGTCACAAGTCTATCAGGTGTAAATGTATTATCACCTGTACCGGAAACCATTCCATAACAGTAAGCTTGGGCTACCGCCATGCTATCTGTATCTTCAAAAGGTGACACTTCCGGTTCTATCATATCTTCACCTGTAAGCTTTTCGTATAAGTTTACCGCAAGCTCACAGAACTCTTCACGAGTTATGTTATCCTTTAGGTTGTTTGAAACCACCGAGTACGAAACAAGGCCGGCTTCATTAGCCTGTTGGTAGTCGGATACAGCCCAGCCGCTTAGGTCTGCCGCAAAAGCAGAAGTTCCTAAAACCGCTGACATCGATATAACAGATAAGATAATCTTCTTTGCTAACTTATTCAAGATATAATCTCTCCTTTTCACTTTAAAGACCTTTACCCTATGAGTTTTTTTCTATGTTTGTATTATCCGCGTTAATATTTTGTCTTACGTTCATAGTCTTTGCTTTTTGAACGTTGACTGTATTGTAACACTAAAAAATAGCTGTGTCAAGCCTTTGGCAAGTAAAAATGTTAAATTTCTTAAAATTTTTGTATTGTTTTTGTAAAATTACAGTAAAACAGCTGAAACATTCGCGTAATTAAGCTGAAATATTACAAAAATTTGTTCATTGTTTTTACAGTATATTACATTTATGATTAACATAAAAAACTTTACAACTACAATATATTGACATATTTTTTTATCCCACGCAAGATATTGAACGATTTATGTTAAAACTTGCACATAATATTACAACTTTGTTACAAAATTTTAAGAAGTTGTGAAGAAATTGCTACAATCCGCACCACTGTGCGGTTTTTCCTGTCAAAATCTCTGAGAAATTCTTTAAAATATTTTTTTAATCACATCATATTTTACTCATTTTCGTTCGAGTTTCTTCTTATTATAATAAATTTTTTATTGAATAAATTTTCATTAATAAAAACATCCTCAAAAACACCGTTTTTAATAAATACAGCGTCGAATTTGTTACATAACTCCATGCCGCCACTCCACCGCAAGCGGTCCCATCTCCTCAAGGAGAGGCTTTCGACACACAACGCATTCCGCATAGCTCCCCTTGAGGGGAGCTGTCAACGCGGTTGACTGAGGGGTGGCTCTCTCATATCTTTTATCTCCCATCCCTCCGTATGGGGCGACCAATGATCGCCCCTACATTGCTCACAACATCTCCGCAATGCCTATTTTCCCACGTAAAAAGCGGACAACCTTAGTTATCCGCTTTAAATATGTACACATTCAATTATTTAACATCAACCTTTTCACCGGCGAGAATTTTATTCATAGTTCTTGCAGCGCACATCTTACCGCACATTGAGCAAGTATGTTTTTCTTCCGGCGGCAATTCGTTATAATATCTCTGTGGTTTTTCAGGTTCAATAGCATATTGGAACATTTCGTCCCAGCACACACGTCTTCTTGCGTCACTCATCTTGTTGTCAATATCTCTTGCACCCGGCACACCCTTAGCCATATCAGCGGCATGAGCGGCGATTTTAGCAGCCACAATACCCTCTTTAACGTCATCGGCATTAGGAAGTCTTAAATGTTCCGCAGGTGTTACATAGCATAGGAAATCAGCACCGTTTGCCGCTGCAATAGCACCGCCTATTGCAGAAGTGATGTGGTCGTATCCCGGTGCAATATCGGTTACAAGAGGACCTAATACGTAGAACGGTGCATTATGGCAAAGACGTTTTTCAAGTTTCATATTTGCCGCAATCTCATCTATCGTCATATGTCCCGGACCTTCAACCATAACTTGTACATTCTTTTCCCAAGCACGTTTTGTCAAAATACCAAGCTCAATAAGCTCCGTAATCTGCGACGCGTCTGTCGAATCATGTGTAGAACCCGGACGGCAAGCGTCACCAAGGCTGATTGTTACATCATATTTTGCAAGTATGTCAAGCACCTTGTCATAATACTCATAAAACGGATTTTCATTGCCTGTCATTTCCATCCAAGCAAAAATCAACGAACCGCCCCTTGAAACGATATTTGTAAGACGGCCACCCGATTCTTTAAATATTTGAGCAGTTCTGCGATTTATGCCTGCGTGAATTGTCATAAAGTCAACACCCTCTTTAGCGTGAGCCTCTATAACCTCCAAAAATTCGTCAGCCGTAATATCTGCAAGCTCTTTATCAAGATAACCAACCGCATCATACATCGGCACTGTACCGATCATAGCAGGGCATTCGTCAATAAGTTTCTGACGGAATTCGTGAGTTTTGCCGTAACAGCTAAGGTCCATAATAGCCTCAGCTTTCATATCAACAGCCATCTTAACCTTTTCCCATTCAATACTGTAATCCGTACAGTCCTTTGAAATTCCGAGATTTACGTTTATCTTTGTTTTAAGACCTTCGCCGACACCTTCCGGACTTATAGCCTTGTGCATTTTGTTTGCAGGAATTGCAACACTGCCTCTTGCAACTCTTTCACGAAGTTCCTCTGCGGTTATATTTTCTTTTTTAGCCACTATTTCCATCTCAGGTGTTATAATACCCTTTTTAGCGGCATCCATTTGTGTTGTATAATTCATATATATCTCCTCTTTCTTTTTATTGAGCATAAAAAAATGCTCTCAAAAAGAGAGCTGTTTCCAAAATCCCGTTACGGCATTACCCGCATACGGTCAATGGGTCGAAGTCAAACTTCCTCTCAGCCGAAAAGCTCCCCTTTTATGTGGATATTATATACTAATACTCACTCACTGTCAAGGTAATATAACGCAAATGTTAATTAAATTTAGTAGACTAAAAATTCAATATGTGTTATATTATAATATAGTAACTGATAGGAGAAAGTTTTATGAAAACGATAAAAGACATATTTTCAAAAATCATAAAATTTATATTGAAAATTACCGGTGATGATTTGAGCATATACGCCGCCCAGGCATCTTTTTTTATTATAATTTCGGTTATACCGTTCAGTATGCTTGTACTTTCAATAATCAAACTGTTCATTAATATAGACATAAACTCAATATTGCACACAATAAATTCATTTGCCCCTGCGGCAATCAGCACGTTTCTTACGGAAACAATAACCGATTTATTTACCAAAAGCGGCTCGGTGCAAGTCATTTCCGTAACCGCCGTATCAACACTCTGGCTTGCGTCAAGGGGCGTTATGGCACTGTATACGGGACTTAACAAAGTCTACCGTTCACGCAGCAAAAATTACTTTATCGGCAGACTTATTTCTATATTATATACGCTTGCATTTATTGCGGCACTTATCTTGACGATTGTGTTTTTCGGTTTCGGAAGCAAGCTCGAATACTTTATCAATTCACATTCGCCGTTTTTCTCGACATTGCTCGACTTCTTTTTAAGAGGCAAGATACTTATATTTATGATTTATCTTACCTTTGTATTCGCACTGTTCTACAAGTTTCTGCCTAAAAAGGACAATCGCTTTAAGGCACAGCTTCCCGGTGCGGCATTTTCGGCGGTCGGCTGGATGGTGTTCTCATTCTTCTATTCAATATATATAGAACACTTTTCAAATTATTCATTCGTTTACGGTTCACTTGCCGCAATCGTATTTTTAATGCTTTGGCTTTATTTTTGTATGAACATATTCCTGTTCGGTGCACAGATAAATAAAATGATTGAGGATGGTTTTTTTCAAAAATAACTCTATCCGTTTTATCATTTTTATGATATAATTATAATATATTTTATATAGGGGGGTTAACGTATGACATTTGACACAATCGCATTTACGCAGGACGAGCTTGACAATGCGTTAAACTTATGCTGTACGTCAATCGGGCTTTGCGATAACGACTTTATATTACCTCAAATAGCCGGTGTAACATACATATCAATAGGCGAAATATCCGCAAAAGCAAAATTCAAAAAAGACGATATGAAAAAGCACAACATAAATTGTATCGGATTTGTACCGCAATTTGCACCACAGATATGCGAACATTCACCTTCGGTTTCTTCCTATATAACGTCATATATAACATCATATCAATATGAATATGAGTACGAATACATAACAAGCTATTCATCATCATACACCACCTCGGCACAATCATCATTTGCCACAAGCTTTGTAACAGGCAGTGGGTGTATATATATAAACGGTTACGGAATTAATCTCATATAGGTGGCAATATGGACGCAATACATATAAATTGGACAAAGCCTTTCAGAAACAAATTTAACGCACCTTATGAAATCGAAGATTTTGAAATACTCACAACAATTCTTTCCGCATTGAAATGGCGTGAAAAAAACGGTAATATAAAAATGGTTACCGATTCCGTAGGTGCACAATATTATAAAAAAACAGGTCTTGACGTTATTTGGAACAGTGTTGAAAATATTCTTGACAATGTCGATGTCAACAGCAATGTTTTTTGGGCGGCTGGCAAAATATTTGCCCTAAAGGAGCAAAACGCACCTGTTGCAATGATTGACACGGATTTTGTCGTGTGGGAGAAACTCGACGAAGAAAAACTCGCCGATGTGTCGGTTATCCACTTTGAAAATCTCTATCCGGACGTTTATCCCCCAATAGACTTCTTTCATATGGATAACTATGAATTTGACATTGATTTTGATTGGAACATAAAAGCGTGTAACACCGCATTTTGTGTAATAAAAAACGAAAAACTGCTCCGTTATTATACGGATAAATCAATCGAATTTATGCGTCATACAAGCGAACAAAACGACAGACTTGCATATATGGTGTTTGCGGAACAGCGTATGTTGCCTATGTGTGCAAAAAAGCTCAATATGAGCATTATGTCATTTTCGGACTTGAACAGGCTTTTTAAAAACGGCGACAATATGTTTACGCATACATGGGGTATGAAACAGCAAATGCGCGACAATGCTTTTTTAAGAGCCGATTTTTGCAGACGATGTATTAAACGAATTATTAGAGATTATCCCGAAATGAAAAATATTATTATGAATATAGAAAATCTGAAACAGTATTTTTAAAATACTGTTTTTTTGTGCATACTATTAATATATTTACCATCCAAAAGAACGGAGATTATTATGGAATTTATAAAAATTATACTTACATCAGTCGGCTCAATCATCGCATTGTTTTTCTCAACAAAAATAATCGGCAACAAGCAAATGTCGGAATTGAGTATGTTCGACTATATAAACGGTATAACTATCGGCTCTATCGCCGCCGAAATGGCGACTTCGCTTGACGGCAAGTTTTACTATCCCCTTACTGCGATAGTAATTTATACCGTCATTATGTGGTTTATATCATATCTTACCGAAAAAAATATTAAACTAAGACGTTTCTTTACGGGACGGTCAATAGTTTTAATGCAAAGCGGTAAAATATATCAGAAAAATTTTAAGACTTCAAAAATAGATATAAACGATTTCCTTGTACAATGCAGAATAAACGGTTTTTTCACATTAGATGATGTCGATACCGCAATACTTGAACAAAACGGTAAAATATCGTTTTTGCCCAAAGTACAGGCACGCCCTGCTAATGTGCAGGATATGAACATCGCAGCAAAACAAGAAAAGCTGTCCTTTACAGTTGTTCTTGACGGACATATTATGGAGGAAAATTTAAAACTCAGCGGCAATAATAAAAAGTGGCTTGAAAATGAATTGCAAAAGCAAAAAATCGGCAATGTGAAAGATGTGTTCATCGCACTTTGCGACGGTAATAATACATTGTCGGTTTATAAAAAAACAGACGATTCACCAAAGAATGACCCGTTTCAGTAATGATGAGTTGTTACGAACGATGTAGAGGCGATCATCGGTCCCCCATTAACGACGCAGGGATGATCATCGGTCGCACATTAACAACGTAGAGGCGATCATCGGTCGCACATTAACGATGTAGGGGCGATCATCGGTCGCACATTAACGACGTAGGGGCGATCATTGGTCGCCTATTAACGATGTAGGGGCGATCATTGGCCGCACATTTTAAAATAGAGAATAAACAAGAACCCCCCTCAGTCGGCATAGCCGACAGCTCCCCTCTATGGGAGCCTTTGGATTGGCTGTTATTCAAAAGCCTCTCCTTGAGGATAGGGGGACCGCTTGCGGTGGAGTGGTGGTAAGGGATACGGAACGTCGAGGTACCGTATCCTACGAATAAAATTGCCGATGAACTTCATAAAGGCTCCCCTTGAGAGGAGCTATCAATGCAGTTGACTGAGGGGTGGCATAATACAATAAAATACATCAACCAATACAAAAAAGGTGTTTCCGATTGGAAACACCTTTTAAAATTCAAAATATTATAATTAGCAAACGCCCTGAGCCATCATAGCGTCAGCAACCTTCATAAATCCGGCAATATTAGCACCGGCAACAAGGTTAGTCTTTCCGCCGATTTCGCAGTTATATTCCTTAGCTGCAGCAACAGAATTCTTGTAAATTGTAATCATAATGTTATGTAGCTTTTCATCAACTTCTTCAAATGTCCATGAAAGTCTTTGTGAGTTCTGGCTCATTTCAAGAGCTGAAGTAGCAACACCACCGGCATTTGATGCTTTACCAGGAGCAAAGTAAACGCCGTTTTCTTGTAGATATTGTGTAGCCTCAAGAGTTGTAGGCATATTAGCACCTTCTGCAACGATCATTGTACCGTTTGCAACAAGAGCCTTAGCGTCGTCAATAAGCAATTCGTTTTGTGTAGCACATGGAAGAGCAACATCAACCTTAACTGCTTGCCATAGACCTGCACCTTCAACATACTTAGCATTTGGTCTGTAGTTAAGATAATCCTTAATTCTGCCTCTCTTAACTTCCTTGATTTCCTTAACTGCTGCAAGGTCGATACCTTCTTCATCAACAACATAACCGTTTGAGTCAGAAACAGTGATAACCTTTGCACCAAGCTGCTGTGCCTTTTCACAAGCGTAAATAGCAACGTTACCTGCACCTGAAATAGCAACTGTCTTACCGTTAAAGTCAGTACCCAAATCCTTAAGCATTTCCTGAGCGTAGTATACAAGACCGTAGCCTGTAGCCTGAGTTCTTGCAAGTGAACCGCCCCAAGTTAAACCTTTACCTGTAAGAACGCCTTCATATACGTCCTTTAATCTCTTATATTGACCGAACATAAATCCGATTTCTCTTGCACCTGTACCGATATCACCGGCAGGAACGTCTGTATCAGCACCGATATGTCTGAAAAGCTCTGTCATAAAGCTCTGGCAGAATGCCATAACTTCTCTGTCTGACTTACCCTTAGGATCGAAGTCACTACCGCCTTTACCACCGCCGATTGGAAGTGTTGTAAGTGAGTTCTTGAAAATCTGTTCAAAACCAAGGAACTTGATAATACCAAGGTTTACTGATGGGTGAAGTCTTAGACCGCCCTTGTATGGACCAATAGCACTGTTGAACTGTACTCTGAAACCTCTGTTTACCTGTACCTTACCGTTGTCGTCAACCCAAGGAACACGGAACATAATCTGTCTCTCAGGCTCTACTATTCTCTCAAGCAATGAAGCCTTCTCGAATTCAGGATGCTTCTCAAATACAGGTTCAAGTGATGTTAGAACCTCTGTTGCCGCCTGTATAAATTCAGGCTCGCTTGCGTTTTTCTCTTTTAACTTTGCTAGTACGTCTTGTGCGTATGACATAGTTAAACCTCCTCTAAAAATTAATTTTTTCTCATCAGAGTGTACAATGTTTGCTATGGTTCACTCTGTTGTGCCAATCTAACATATATTTTAGCATTATTTTTATGATTATGCAACAAAAAATTTGAATTTTTTTCAAAAAAATATTGATGTTTTTCGAATATGGCTTAACTATGCCGTTGTTAGTTTTGCGTAACTTTTTATTTCTTTCAAAAATTCATATATTCGATATACAATTTTTCAAAATCTTCACTGTTTCCGAGTGAAATTTCGGAACTGATTTCCTTTATACGACCGATTCTTTCATCGCCGTCCTGCCTTTCGGCATATTTGACGCAACCGCCGAGCGAGCTGTTACCGATAACTTTCGTCTTACCCAAAAACTCACGCGGCAATATTCCGATATTGCAAGCCTTTTCAATCGAAAGACCGTAACCGAAACCGCCGGCAAGATACACCGTATCAATTTGTGAAAGCTCTGTTCCCCACGACTTCGCAAGCACATCAATACCGGCTCTCACCGCCGATTTTGCCATTTGCACCTGACGAATATCATTTTGCGTAAACACAACGTCCTCCGCGACCTTATAACCGTTTATAAAATAGTCGTCATTCAAAAGACCCGTTTTATCAATTATTTTTTCGTCAAGCAATTCCGAAACCAACTCAATTATACCCGTTCCGCAAAGACCGACAGGCGGTTTATCCGCGATAGTTTTTAGTGTCCCCATTTTTAAATCAACACCGCATACCGCACCGTCAACCGAACCTATTCCGCACGAAATTCTTCCGCCCTCAAAAGCAGGTCCTGCGGCAGTAGACGTAACAATCATTTTATCCTTATTGCCCAACGCCATTTCACCGTTTGTACCCAGGTCAATAAACATATTAACCTTATCCGATTTATCAAAATCACTCATATAAAGTCCGCTCACTATATCGCCACCTACAAACGCAGATATACCGCCGTATACAACTGTTTCAATCGGCGAAACCTTACTTTTTGTAACTTTATCAAGCGTAGTTTTTAGTGTCCCCAAGTGTTTTGATTTAAAAGGATATTCACCGAGTGTACCGCAAGAATATCCCATAAGCAGATGTACCATTGTTGTATTGCCCGCGATAACAACTTTTTTAGTGTCCCCAAATTCTTCGGTCACTTTTTTATATCCGCTTATAATCGTATAACGCATAACAGCCGAAAGCTCGTCCAACCTTCCTCTGTTTGCCGACTCGATTCTTGAAAGAACATCCAGTCCGAAACGTCTTTGAGGATTAATTGTTCTGTATGTTTTTAGTGTCCCCTTATCCGTCACAAGTTCAAAAGCAACAGTAGTTGTACCTATATCAATACAGACTGCACTGTCACCATCTTTAAAATTCGGTTTATACTCATAACTCGACAGCACTTCAAATCTGCCGTTTTTTATATTACTTCTTCTCGGGCAGTCAAAATTAGAACACTTTGAACAGTCGTGCTGTGCGTTAAATACCTTTTCATCAGTCGTAAATTCAAGTATGTAGCCAAAAGTTTTTACGGGTTCAAACATAAAACCGCTTGTCATTTTTATTCCGTCAACGCCTGTTTTCACGACAATAACGGATTGTTGAGAAAGCGGAAAATCTTTCGGTGCATCAAGACGTTTTTTAACACCCCAAGACTTTTTTGCACACAAAAGCTTTATATTTTCGGCAAGCACATCATCCACCATAAAAAGATACTCGTCCGCCATTGCGTCAACAAGTATACCTTTCATACCCTCACCGTTGTCAAAAAAGCTTTTTGATATTCCGCTAATTTTTTCACCGACCGTAAGTATGCAATATGCTTTCATACCCTCCGTTACGGCAACTGCACGCGGGGACAGTAAATCCATCACCGTTTCTTCAAGCTCGTCAAAATAAGAAGAAACAGTTCCATACACACTGCTCCCCTCAAAACACCCCAAAGTTTTTAATACTTTATCTTTATCTATTTTTATCGAAAAATCTTTAATCTCTATTCTATTCATATCATACTACCCCTCATTTATAAAAACAGCGGTACTTTTCACCGTACCGCTGATGATTAATAAAATTTACCGTTTGCCCTGTCAAACACCTGTTGAGTTCCGGCAGAGTATTCTCTGTTCATACGTTTTAACGGACTGTATGTATTGCCGGTAAAGAAATTCACACCGTACACCGTACTGAATGAAATCTTATAACCAAGCTGACTTTTAACCGCATTATCGAGTGTTGTCGTATAATATCCGTACGGCCACGAAATACTTGTCACATCTTTTCCGGTAACTTCTTTCAAAATTTCTCCGTTACTCTGAATATCATCGAGTATATCGCCGTAAGCGTTTGTATTGTTGTAAATCGCCTTTAACTGTTCCTTAGGCATACTGTGAATACCGTTTGTGTGATTGCCTATTTCGACAAGTCCGCTGTTCGCCATTTCATATGTTTCATCAGACGTCAAATAACCGTAACGGTCTATGTATGAGCCAATCAAAAACATTGTAGCCTTTGCGTCATTTTTCTTTAATATCGGAAATACCTCCGTATAGAAGTTTGAGTATCCGTCATCAAATGTCAAAAGCAATATTTTTCTGTTGTCAATATCAGCCATATTCGCCGTTGCGAGTTCTGTCGCGGTCATCGGTATATATCCGCAGCTTTTAAAGTATTGTATATCCGCATCAAGCTGCTCGGGTGATATTGTATAATCATTCCAACGTGACGAATCAGTTGTCACACTGTGATACATCAGTGCCGCAACCTTTGCCGCCGCACTTGCCGACACATTACCCATTGAAAAAAGCGTTATAAGCACCGCCATAACGGCAATTATCTTTTTCATTACTATCGTAAAATCCTTTCCTCCTGCACCGTAAAAATGCGGTGTATAATTTTTACTTCTATCTTGCCTATTGTACTATACAACATCGTTTCTGTCAAGCCAAAGTATATGAGCTGTCGATATTTTGTCGATAGCTCATAAAATCACATCTTGCAATGTATTTTTTGAGTATTTTCAGAGAAAAAATCTAAATTGGCATTATTTTCTCTTGAAAAACATTTTATTCGGCAATGCAAACACAAGTACAATCCCCACCGCAATCGCTACGGCAACTTTTATTGTATCAACGCCTGTGTACATTGCTTTCATATAGTCCGACGATATTATGTTATAAACAGTGTTATACATACCCGCACCGGGTACAAGCGATATTATTCCCGAAATCAAATAAACCGTAACGGGCATACGTCTTACGTTCGCCAAAATTCGTGAAAATACCGTCACGGCAATCGACGCAACAAATATAGCAAGTGCCGTTTCGTCGCTTATTCTAAGTGTAAACAAATACACCCCCTCTGCGACTAAACCTGCGATTCCGCAAAATATCAATTCACTTCGGCTCACGTTAAATATCACTGCAAAAGCCATTGTCGCCGCAAAAGCGACAAACATTTCAAGAAAAATCATCCCATAACACCTCCCGTCATATGACCGAAAATGTACATAACACTGCCCGCACCTGTGGCAAGTGCAATCGCCACGACTATCGCATCAAACAATCTCGCACCGCCCGAAAGGTAATCTCCGGCAATAATATCACGAATTGCATTAGTTATTGCCAAACCGGGTACAAGCGGCATAATAGCTCCCGTTATCATAGGATTAATATTTTTTCCCAAACCTATTGCATAAAAGAGTAATATCAGCAACGCAATAACAACTCCGCCCGAAAATGTTATAATAAACTCCGCCGTGTGATGTTTTCTCAAAAACCATATAAAAACATTGATAACCGCACCGACCACAAACGAATTAAGTCCGTCAAACGCATTACCGCCAAACAACAACGTAAAAAATCCGCAGCAAAACGCTACCGCAACAGTTTTAACCCATAACGGATAAGGTTTCTGTGCCATTACATATTCAAAGCGTTTTAAAGCTTCTTCAAAGTCGATTTTATCATCAGCAATATCTCGTGACATCATATTAATTTTCGATACTTTATCAAGGTTTATAGTCCGTCTGCGAACTCTGACCGTTTTTGTAACATCGCCGACAGTGACAAACAGTCCTGTCATTACGACCAAAACCTCACTTTTACCGTCATAAAAGTGCCGTATTATCCTCTCAACCGTATCTTCGACACGACTCGTTTCCGCACCGCTTTCAAGCAGACCTCTGCCGACATCCGCCGCAAATGTCACAAGTTCATTTATCTGCATATTCTCATCTCCTCACACAATATGCAGACAACGCCAAAACTTATATATCCTTTACCGAATTAACCTTTAATACAAAAAGTATTGACGCTCCTACACTTATAAGTATTGTTCCCACTATAACCATAATATTTACCTCCGTTTTTGTCAAGGTGATTTTAGGAAATTTCTCGTTTTTTTACCCTCAAAACCCAAACTTCACTTTGACAATTTAGCGACAATTTAGCTTTATTATGATTACATTATAACAACTACAATGTCCGAAAAACCGTACACAAAAAAGATGGCATATAAATGCCATCTTTGGTATAGTGAACAAATTTTAAATACTGAATTATTCAGCGAACATAGGAGTTGACAAGTATCTTTCACCTGTATCAGGCAAAAGAGCTACGATTGTCTTACCCTTGTTTTCAGGGCGTTTGGCAAGCTCTGTAGCCGCCCAAACAGCCGCACCTGATGAAATACCCACAAGTACACCTTCACTGCGGGCAATATCTCTGCCGGTCTTGAATGCGTCCTCATTTTCAACAGTAATGATTTCGTCATAAACCTTTGTATCAAGAGTTTCAGGAACGAAACCTGCACCGATACCTTGAATTTTGTGTGCACCTGCTTTGCCTTGTGACAATACCGGTGAGCCTGCAGGCTCAACTGCAACAACCTTAACGTCAGGGTTTTGTGACTTTAGATACTGTCCTACACCGGTAACTGTACCGCCTGTACCTACGCCGGCAACAAATATATCAACTTTACCGTCTGTATCTGCCCAGATTTCAGGACCTGTTGTTGCTCTGTGATAAGCAGGGTTTGCAGGGTTTGTGAACTGGCTTGGGATAAAGCTGTTTTCTGTTGTTTCAGCAAGTTCCTTAGCCTTTTCGATAGCACCCTTCATACCCTTTGCACCGTCTGTCAAAACAAGTTCGGCACCGTATGCTTTTAATAGATTACGTCTTTCAATACTCATTGTTTCAGGCATTGTGATTATAATTTTATAACCTCTTGCGGCTGCAACCGACGCAAGACCGATACCTGTATTACCTGATGTTGGCTCGATGATAACAGAACCTTCCTTTAACTTACCCTCTTGTTCAGCCTCATCAACCATTGCCTTTGCGATTCTGTCTTTTACCGAACCGGCAGGGTTAAAGTATTCAAGCTTACCAAGAACGGTTGCTTCAAGGTTATTCTTCTTTTCATAGTTTGCAAGTTCCAATAGCGGTGTACCACCGATAAGATCTGTAATTTTCTGATATATCTTTGACATTTTAATTCCTTCTTTCTGACTTTTAACACAATTTACTTAAAATTAGTCAACGGCGTTGAATGCGTCGTCAAGAGCTGCAATAAGGTCATCAATATTTTCTGTACCGATTGATAGTCTTATTGTATTTGGCTTAATACCCTGTTCTGCAAGTTCCTGTTCATTGCACTGTGAATGAGTAGTTGTAGCCGGGTGAATTACAAGTGACTTAGAGTCTGCAACATTTGCAAGAAGCGAGAAAATTTCAAGGTTATCGATAAACTTGTGAGCCTCTTCAACTCCGCCCTTGATTTCAAATGTAAAGATACTTCCGCCGCCGTTTGGAAGATACTTCTTGTATAGTTCGTGGCTTGGCTCTGTAGGTAGTGACGGATGATGAACAGCCTCTACCTTTGGATGCTTGTTTAGGTAATCAACAATCTTTAGAGCGTTTTCAACGTGACGTTCAACTCTTAGTGACAAAGTTTCAAGACCCTGTAAGAAGATGAATGCGTGGAACGGTGAAAGTGTAGCACCTGTGTCACGAAGCAGGATAGCTCTGATATATGTTACGAATGCGGCAGCTCCTACATCATTTGCAAAGCTGATACCGTGATATGATGCGTTAGGCTCTACAAGGTGAGGGAACTTACCCGACTTAGCCCAGTCAAAGTTACCGCTGTCAACGATTACACCACCGATTGCAGTACCGTGACCGCCGATAAACTTAGTTGCACTGTGAACAACGATGTCTGCACCGTATTCGATTGGTCTTACAAGATAAGGTGTAGCGAATGTTGAGTCAACTACAAGCGGAATGTTATGTGCGTGAGCAATCTTTGCAATTTCTTCAATATCAATTAGGTTTGAATTTGGGTTACCAAGTGTTTCAATGAAGATTGCCTTTGTGTTATCCTGAATAGCTGCTTCAAATGCACCGTCAACTTCAGGGTCAACGAATGTTGTTGTAACACCGAATTCAGGGAATGTATGTTCAAGATAGTTGTATGTTCCGCCGTAAATTGTCTTTGCGGCTACGATGTGATCGCCTTGCTTAGCAAGTGTTTGGAATGTATAAGCAAGAGCTGCCGCACCCGATGCAACTGCCAATGCTGCAACACCGCCTTCAAGGGCTGCTATTCTCTGTTCAAAAATATCTTCTGTAGGGTTTGTAAGTCTGCCGTAGATGTTACCTGCATCTCTCAAACCGAAACGGTCAGCTGCGTGCTGTGAGTTGTGGAATACGAATGATGTTGATGCATAAATCGGAACAGCTCTTGAATCTGTAACAGGATCTGCTTGTTCCTGACCAACGTGTAATTGCTTTGTTTCAAATCTCCAATTCTTATTTGACATAATTTTGTACCTCTTTCTTTCTCAATTTTTATATTTATGTGTATTGTTCTTTCTTATTAAATTAGTTACAGCAACAGCAACACATTCGTCCGTTCTGTACATACTTTAGATTTTGTGTTATCATATCGCATTTTCCTTTCTTCTCTTTTCCTATGGAATTACTATGATTTGTATTATAGCACATTTTTCCGATTTGTCAATACCTTTTTGAAAAATTTTTTATAAAAAATAAATATCCGCTAAAATTCTTCGATTTTATGCGGATATTTACCTCTGAAATATTATCAAAAATCATATTGTATATGTTCAGATTGCTGACAAAACCGTTATGGTTTTGTCTACTGTATTCTTGGGGAAGTTTGAGGTGCAGCCTCATTAAAAATCATTTCTGGCGACATGTGCGGCAGAAATGACTTAAAATCTAAAGTTTCGACTTCGGAGGAACTTTATGATTTTTTCTTTGAAAATACTCAAAAATTACATCGCAAGATGTGATTTTTGGAGCTGTCGACAGGCTCGCAAATTTTTTATATACACCAATCCCAATAACCGTCCTTCATAGACGCATTTCCGACACTGTACTCAAGTTCGGGATTTTTCACGCTGACTTTCATACCCTCCGAAACGGAATTAACGATAAACGCATTACCGCCGATAGTCGTACCCTTACCGACAACCGTTTCACCGCCAAGAATAGTCGTACCCGAATATATCGTAACGTTGTCACTGATAGTCGGATGACGTTTAACACCCTTTAACTGCTGACCTTTTCTTGTCGAAAGTGCACCTAAAGTAACGCCTTGATATATTTTTACATTATCGCCGATTTCGGTAGTTTCACCTATAACAATACCTGTACCGTGGTCTATAAAGAAATATTTGCCGACAGTCGCACCCGGGTGAATATCTATACCTGTTGTGCTGTGAGCATATTCCGTCATTATTCTCGGAATCATAGGCACGCCCAAAAGCCACAATTCGTGAGCAATTCTGTAAACAGTGATTGCAAACACTCCCGGATAACAGAAAATTATTTCATCTGTGCTGTATGCCGCAGGGTCACCGTCATACGCAGCTTGAATGTCTGTATTTAAGTATTCTCTTATTTTCGGTATTCTCTTTAAAAATTCAAAAACAACTTCTTCCGCTTTTTCCTCTGCCTGTGCCTTACTGCACTCTCTGCATACATCTTGATTTGCAAACGCGTTTGATACCTGTTTCTTCAAATGATACTGTATAAATTCCAGTCTTTCACCGACAAGAAACTTTAAGTATTCACTTCTGACCTTGTTGTTGTCAAAAAAGCCCGGAAAAAGCACTTTTCTTATTTCATCTATAATTTCTATAAGAATATCCTTGTTAAGCATATTCTCTTCGTCAATTCTCGCTGTAATGTCACATTCATTGTAGCTGTCTAAAATCACATTGACTAAATCTTCTACTTTATTCGCCATATGTAAACCTCCTTATGTACTATTTTATGCACTGTTCCTATAGTCTATCACACATATCGAAAATTGTAAACTAAATTTCAGGTTTTGTCACCGCGTCGGGATTAACCTTATGTTCGCCGATAAATTTCTCCATCCAAATCATATCGTACCACTTGTCGAACTTGTAACCGCACTTTTTGAATGTGCCGATAAGTCTGAAACCCATATGCTCGTGGAACTGCATACTGTTGTTTGTCAAATGCCCATCTTCATTGTCCGTATACGCAATACAAGCATACATATTAAGAATGTTTTGTTTTTTCAATCTTTCTTCAAGTTCAAGATACAACTTCTTGCCGTATCCGCCACCTTTTTTGTCCTCTCTTACATATATAGTCGTTTCAACGCTCCAGTCATACGCCTTACGTCCTTTGAACGTTCCCGCATATGCATAACCGACAATTTCATCGTCCTCAACCATAACAATGTAAGGATACTTTTTTGAAATATTTTCAATACGACTTCTAAACTCGTCTACAGACGGAGTTTCATATTCAAACGATATTGTTGTATTTTCGACATACGGACGGTATATTTCAACCAACACTTCCGCGTCGGATAATTCAACATTTCTTATATAACTCATTTTCATTTCTCCTCTAATCTCATAAACTACTAAAATTATATCACACAGTCATTTTACCGTCAATCCATTCTAAAATAAATTAATCGAGTTATTCCAACATATCCCTGTAAAAATAAAAAAACATCGTTTGCTTTGGAGAAATGCAAAAACCGATGTTTTTTCGATTGAAATATATAAAATTTTAATGAATCTGATGTAGTAATATTATCTCAAAAATAAAAAAAAGTAAACAGTTTACGACTAAGTGGTAGCTTAATCCGGAAACTTGGTAGCAAAAAATGTGATATTTGTAAAAATATCACATTTTTCGAGTTAATTCTGTTCAATTTTTTTCCTTTTGTAGTTCAACAATTTTATCTTACCCATAACCGCAAAAAGTAAAATATCAACGACGCTTATTGCCATTGTTTTTACCATTTCCGTCAAACCGAACGCGCAAATCACACCAAATATTACAAGTGTAATACAAAGTACAATTCTCGCCCTTTTTCCGAAAACCTTAACTTCGATTTCTTCCAAAGGTTTGTTTATCGCCTCGATTGGCGAAATTGCAAAGAGTACCCCAATAGATAAAACGGTTGCGACTATGTATACGCCAAGGTTATACGGAAGATATTTAATAGCAAGCAGAACGCATATGCACATCGTACTTGACGACATTAAACACGTCAAAGATGATTCACAATGGTATCCGCCCACATATTTACGAATAAACTTGTACATAAATCCGAAAACGATAACTTGCGGTATCATTTTCATTATTATACCTATTATAAGCATTGTCAAATCACTGACAATAACACTCATTACAAGGTCAAGTCCGTAAGTATATTCTTCCTGTTCTTCCTTAGGTATGTAACCTAACCTAATGGCATATGCCACAGCCCATTCCGAAAATTTACGAAACATAATTAGAACTTACGATACTTCTTAAGTCCTTTTGGTGCTTCCGGCTGTCCATTCCAAATTGTTGATGTTGAATTACTGTTAATTACAAGCATCAATGCTGAGCAAACAGGCACAATTTTAATTAGTGTTGGAACTACTTTGTTTAGGAACTTTTTCATAATAAAACATCCTTTCTTATCTTTACGTTTACCTATATTCCTACAATCACATTATAACATTAAATGTCAACAATGTCAATATAAATTTTAAATGTTAATTTGTGAATTATTTATAGAAATAACGGTTCTAAACATACCTTTAGCTTTGTCATACGACCAACTCATTTTACCGTCATATTTGCTTAATGAATTATTTATACTCTTAATACCGATTCCGTGAGAATTACCGTCATCTTTCCCACTTCTCAACATACCTTCTACAACTATCGGCTCTTTATCAGCATAATTTTCAACTTTAATAACACTAAATGCGTTATTAACTGTATATAAATCAATAAAAATATCTTTTCTTGCCGAGTCTGAGCAAGCCTCTATTGCATTGTTAATCAAATTAGAAAATATAGCAACCGTGTCCATTCCGTCTATAAAATCAAGTTTCGGGTTAGTTGAGGTTATGTTTAACTTAATTCCGTTTTCTTCACACTCTTTTTTCTTGCGAATAAGTAATATATTAAGAATATTGTTGTCACTGTATTTTTCTATTTTTGAATCCTCACACTCTTTTTCAATCTTTCCTACATATTCTTGTGCTTTTTGAATATCTTCTGAAATTAAAGTTTTCAAAACATTTAGATGTTCTCTAAAATCATGATTCATTATTCTGCTGTGTTCATATTTTTCATTTAACGTCTTGTATTCTTCTAATTCAATACAGTTTTTATAATTTTCATCTTCAAGTATTCTTATTCTTCTGTTTTTTGCAAGCATAAATTCGTTTATCGAAAAAGTAACAACATTTAAGGTTATTGCGATAATACAAACCGAAGAAAATATACGCTTGTCAATATTCAGCGGATAAACCATAATTAAACACACAAAAGTCATTATAGGAACTACCGCTAACAACAGAGAAGATTTTTCTGAAGAAATCACCTTTTTTCTGTCTACTCTTTTCATAAAAAACACCGATAAAAAGTATATCAATTTTCCCGCCACCGTTATAATCATTGACTGTTGAGGCGTGACTTCTAAAAAGCTTTTCTTGTCTAATCCCATTTTCATAGTAAACGCTACTATTATTTCACCCAAAAACATAAACACCAACAACATTATTGTTTGAAATATTGAGGTTTTAAAATTTATTCTATAACCCAAATTAAAAATCAGCAAATTAATTACTATAAAAACACCCACATTAACAAATAATTGATTAAACAGCGAAAAAGCAAATACAATCAAATACCCCACAAAGCACATCGCAGAGCTTATATAATAATTCTTTTTCGGTTGTAACGTCGAATTTGCAAAATACAACATTATTATAAATTCCAGTGCAACACCAATTATCAATCCTGCATCTATTCTCATTTTTGTTCACCCATCCAATCTATAAAATATTTATTAAATTCCGTATATTTTCTTCGCGACATATGAATTTCATATTCATGATTTCCTATTCCGCATTTTACGTGTGACGGCGAATATGCTTTCACATAATTTAAGTTCACATAGTAACTTGCGTGTGACTCGTAGAAGAAATATGAATTTATCATATCTTTGACCGCTTTATACGGTCTGTCTACCACAAATTGTTCATCTACCGTAACAATAGTCGTTTTTTTGTTCTCGGCACATATAAAAATAATTTTATTTATCGGTATATTCACAACATTTCTGTCGGTGTTGAATTCTATGCATTTGTTGTTGTTCTCCAACCGTTTCAACGCCGACTCTAACCCAAATTTCAGTTTTTCTTTCGACATAGGCTTTACCCAAAATCTGAATGCATACTCGTTCATAGCATAGTCCATATAAACCTCGTGGTTGGTTACGAAAAACAGCAAACATTCCTTGTTGATATTGTGAATACTTTCCGCCGCCACAATTCCGTTGACTTCATCCATTTCCACATCTAAAAATACTAAATCGTATTGCCAAGCATTTTTAATAAGATTTTCGGGATTTTGATACTTGTCCATCTTGTACGGTATTCCCATCTCTTTCAACGTTTCTTCAATTAGCGCTTTCTCATTTTCCAATACTAATTTGTTGTCATCGCAAATCGCTATATTTAATTTCATAATTTTCTTCATCACCAATTTTATTTATTTCATAAATATTTTATCCTATATTGTATTATTTTGTCAATATATTTCACTGTAAAAATAAAATTACCCTACACTTGACTTATATTACTATTGTGTTATAATTCAAATGTAATCAATATTATTGTGAGGTTTTAAAATGATTAAAGAACTTGTACATGACCCAATATTTTTGACATTAAAATCAGAACCGGCAACAGCCGCCGATTTACAAACCGCCCAAGACTTGCTTGAAACCTTAACCGCACATAAAGAAGTATGCGTAGGTATGGCGGCAAATATGATAGGCGTAAATAAAAGCATTATATGCTTTGATAATGACGGAAAATATATGATAATGCTAAATCCCGAAATAATTAAAAGGTCTGACCCATACGAAACGGAAGAAAGTTGTCTTTCCCTGCTCGGCGGCCCTCGTAAAATTAAAAGGTATAAGAAAATACGCGTGCAGTATCAGACACTTGATTTTAAAATAAGAACAAAAACTTTTGAAGGCTGGACAGCTCAAATCGTCCAACACGAAATCGACCACTGTAACGGTGTTTTGATATAATTTCAGAATTGCAAATCGACATAATGTGATTATTTTTGAAATATTTAAAGTAAATTCATAAAAAACTATTGACATATAGTCGATTGTGTAGTAGAATAATAAGGCAGTTTACTGATAGGGGTGTAGCTCAGTTGGTAGAGCAGCGGTCTCCAAAACCGCGTGCCCAAGGTTCGAGTCCTTGTACCCCTGCCAAATAAAAAAGTGTTGAAAACCTAAGGTTTTCAACACTTTTTTATTTATATTTTTTGTTTTCCAACACTTTTTCCGAAAAACACTCAAGGTTTGATAAGAGTGATTCACTGTTACACAAACTATTTCAATCATATCGCATCAACATCATCACTCCAACACAAATTACAACATTTTCACAAGCGAATCCATTCGAGCCATAAACAAAATATAGCGGTAATATACATGTAATATACAGCCTCAAAATATAATAAGCAGTAAAAAACCGCTTAAACATACGTTTAAGCGGTTTCACTTGGTGAGCCATCGGAGATTCGAACCCCGGACAACTTGATTAAAAGTCAAGTGCTCTGCCGACTGAGCTAATGGCCCTGGCAGGGATAGCAGGACTCGAACCTACGCATGCCAGAATCAAAATCTGGTGCCTTACCGACTTGGCTATATCCCTGTATATTAAAATTAAAATGGGGTGGGTAGTGGGATTCGAACCCACGACATTCAGTGCCACAAACTGACGCTCTAACCAGCTGAACTATACCCACCATATGATGGCGGTAGTTATCTACGCACACTAAACTCTTTTTGAATTCCAAAAAGAAATTGGCGTGTCTGGAGGGATTCGAACCCCCGGCCCATTGCTTAGAAGGCAATTGCTCTATCCAACTGAGCTACAGACACATATATTGGAGCGGGTGATGGGAATCGAACCCACGCGACCAGCTTGGAAGGCTGGAATTCTACCATTGAACTACACCCGCATAATTCAATCTGTCTTTCAGTGAGTTCTCTACTCACCAACTGACTTGATTAATTATAACAGACCAAAAAGCATTTGTCAATACTTTTTTCAAAAAAATTTGTCATTTTTATGTACCGGGACAGATTTCTCTATCCCGACACATTTTTACTGATTTTATACACATAATCAGTCATTTTCGCCACATCATTTTTTGAATTAAAAACTCCGAACGACGCTCTGACCGCTCCCCTATCCGATGTACCTATCGCTCTGTGTGCGAGCGGTGCACAATGATAACCCGCTCTTACCGCCGCTTTGCCCTTAAGCATTTCAAAAACTTCTTCACTTCCGAGATTTGCCACATTAAACGCGACAGTCGCAACACTGTTATCATTCCCGTATATCGTAACATTATCCATATTCATCAAATTTTCTTTAAATTTTTCGGAAAGCATTTTTTCATGCTTACCGATTACATCAACGCCGTATTTCATAACATACTTAACCCCTGCCCCCAAAGCCTTAATTGCAGGTGTATTCATCGTACCGCTGTGAAACTTATCGGGCATAAATTCCGGCTGTGAAACGCTCTCCGAATTACTTCCCGTTCCGCCCGTCACAAGCGGTGCAAGTTCTTCCGGACTTTTCACATACAATCCGCCTGTTCCAAGCGGTCCCATAAGACCTTTATGTCCGGAAAAAGCTATCATATCCGCATTCATTTTTTCCGCATCAATCTTTATGCTCCCTGCCGTTTGTGCAACGTCCATTAAAAACGGTATTTTATGCTTTTTCGCTATTCTTCCTATTGCATACACCGGCTGAATTGTTCCGCACACGTTTGACGCGTGGGTACAAACAATCAGCTTTGTATCCTTCCTCACAGCCTTTTCAACATCTTCCGCGTGTACATATCCGCTCTTATCCGCTCTTACAACGGTGTAATTCCCCGACAAACAAGCAGGTCTTAAAACGCTGTTATGATCCATCTCCGTAACGACAATATGTCCTCCGTTTGACATTGTGCCGAGAATGGCAGTGTTCAGAGCGTACGTCGCATTTTGCGTAAAAACAACATTTTCGGCTTTTTTTATATTAAAAAGCTGTGCAATCAAATCTTGTGTATCTACAATAGCACGCACTGCGTCCATACTCATCTTATGCCCTCCCCGTCCCGCGTTTCCGCCCGAAAACAAGGTACTCTTAAAAAGCGTCGCATACACCGACAAAGGCTTTTTCAAAGTCGTTGCCGCGTTATCAAGATACAACATCATAAACACGCTCCCCGTTTACTGTTCTTTCTATATAAATCCGTCTAATCGGAATTTCATTATCGCCGGCTATCTTTCTGATTTCATTAAGTGCACGGTCATCAACACGCACGGAATAGGAACAGCCACCTTGATTTAAAGCGGACGGCGTATGCACAACATATGCCGGAAAACCGATAATTTTTTCTGCAACTTTTTTAAGTCTTGTCGCAGTAGTGACCGATCCAACCAATATATACATAAATTTCACTCCCCTCAAATATTTTAAAAAGGCAAGCGAGAAATTCTTGCCTCCTTACTATATAATATTCAATCGACGATAGTTTGTGAGTAAACAAAAAAGACTGCCGACAATTTGTCGACAGCCTTAATTATCAATATACGTCAAACACACTTCGCGGTTTATTGTGATACGACACACTAAGCACCAGTCCTATTGCAATCATATTCACAACAAGTGATGTACCGCCGTAGCTTACAAACGGCAACGGAATACCCGTAACAGGCATAAGTCCGATACACATACCGATATTTTCAAATGCGTGGAACAACATCATTGCACCGACACCGACACAAATATATCTTCCGAAAGCATTATCGGCTTTTTGAGCGGTTTTAAAGCATTTATAAATTATGAAGAACAGCACCGCCGTAACAAGCAATGCACCGATAAAACCAAATTCCTCACTTATTACACTGAATATAAAGTCGGTATATTTAGTAGGCAAATAACCCATTTGGTTTTGCGTTCCCTGCAAATATCCTTTACCCCAAAGCTGACCTGAACCGACCGCAATTTTAGATTGAATTACGTTATAGCCTCTTCCCCTTGGGTCAAGGTTTGGATTTAAAAACACCTGAATACGTTTCTGCTGATATTCCGAAAGTACATACTTATATATAAAAGGCAATGACGCGACACCTGCCACACCAATCGGCAATATATATTTATATGAAAGTTTTGCAACAAACATAAGACATATAAACATAAACAAAAATACCAACACACTGCCCATATCAGGCTGTAACAAAATCAAACCTACAAGCACACCGATATGAAGTAACAATCCTAAAATCGTAAGCGGTTTATTTATATCGTCATGCACTTTTGATAAGTGACACGAAAAAGTTACTATAAAGCAAATTTTTGCGATTTCCGAAGGCTGAATACCGATTGCACCGAATCTAATCCAGCTCCTCGCACCCCAGTCGCCACTGACACCAAACACCAATACCAAAAGCAGTATCGCGACGGCGAATATATAAATCGGTTTGACGAGATTTTTAAGCTGTTCGTAATCGAAAAAACACGTTACAAGCATTGCCGCACAACCCAAAACCATTGCACCAGACTGCACTATTACATTCGTATTCGACTGCAATGTTCGCGTAGCCGAATAAATCATCACTATTCCAAACACCGACAAACAGATTGTCGCTATAAACAAAACCCAGTCAAACTCCATAAGTATGACGGATTTTTTTGAAACACTTTTTATTTTCAAAAATATCACTCCTATTCAGATTACAGACAAAACTGTTTTATCACAATTATTTATATTATATAACAATATTCGATTTTAAGCAATATTTTTAAAACTTTTTCGATTTTATTTTTAACAATAAAAAAATGGCGATTAAAAATCGTCATTTTTATGGTAAAGGAATATTTAATTTTTGCAATAATTCATTCGCACGGCGAATCTGTTTTTTACGATATTCCGCAATGTAATGCGTATCAGAACCGACGCTTACGGGAATTCCGCTTTCTTTGATTATCTGTTGTTTCTTTTCGTTGGTAAGAAAATCATAATAGTATATGTAATTTCCCGAAGTATTCAGTTCCCAAAAAATATCGTTGTCACGTAAAATTTTTATTATATCAAGTCCGTATCTTTCACCGAGTTTGAAAATATCGGTATGTGCAAGACCTGCTTTGCATTTAAACAGCTTTCGCCATTCCAAAAATTCATAAAAATCTATTGCCCTTGTATCGTCGAGGCATTCAAAAAGTACATAATCAAAATTTTCCGTTGCACGCGGAAGCGATTCCGGCGGTGTCGGACGTGTACCGATTTCAAGACCGCAAAGAACTTTTATTTGATCGGCATATTTTATTTTACAATGCTGAATATATTCATAATATATAGGAAGATTTTCACCGATTGAGAATTGATGGTCGGTTATACCGATAACGTCAACACCGTGTCTGATTGCATTTTCAATTATTTCTTCGGGTGTGTTCGAGCCGTCATAGCTGAATTTTGTGTGATTGTGTAAATCAACGGTATACATCGGAAAACCTCCTTTTTCTCATTTGCATATATTATAACACACACTTATAAAAAATTCAATTATTATTAAAATTTAATTTATTTACAAACAATAATATTTATGATAAAATAACAATAATAAGGAAAGAATACGATGAGGAGTGATTAAAAATGGATTTTTTAGAATTGGCAAAAAACAGATTTTCGCTCAGAAAATTTTCTGATAAAAAAGTAGAGAAAGAAAAGATAGATTATATTCTTGCGGCAATGCAGGCAGCGCCTACCGCCGTAAATTTTCAGCCACAGAGAATACTTGTACTTACCGACGAAAAAGAACTTGAAAAGGTGAGCAAATGCACGAAATTTGCATTTAATCCGCCGCTTAATTTCCTTGTATGTTACGACAAAGAAACATCTTGGACGCGCGGAAATGACGGACATGACGAGGGCGAAATCGACGCGGCTATCGTTGCAACGCATATGATGTTGGCGGCAAAAAGCATAGGGCTCGGAACGACTTGGGTAGGCTCATTTAATCCGAAGGACGTAAAAGAGCAATTCAATTTGCCTGAAAATTATGTTCCCGTTGCATTTTTACCGACAGGTTATCCGTCAGACGACGCAGAGCCTTCGGCGGCTCATTCAAGCAGAAAAGATTTAAACGAAACTGTTTTCTACAACAGTTTTTCTCAAAAATAACAAGCAGAAAGGGGTATGTATTATGAAAATTTGTGTATTCGGAGCGTCAAGCAGCACAATAGATAAATCTTATGTCAGCCAAGTCGAAGAACTCGGACGTAAAATTGCTGACAGAGGTCACGGACTTGTTTACGGTGCAGGTGCATCCGGACTTATGGGTGCGGTTGCACGCGGTGTTTATGAAAAGAAAGGCGAAATTGTCGGTGTCGTACCGAATTTCTTTGATGATGAAGATATGGGTGTTGACGGCCGTATTTTCCAAGACTGTACGGAACTTATCAGAACGGACACAATGCGTGAAAGAAAACGTATAATGGAAGAAAGAGCGGACGCTTTTGTTATTGTTCCCGGCGGAATAGGCACTTTTGAGGAATTTTTTGAAGTGTTTACTCTAAAACAGCTTGAAAGACATAACAAAGCTATCGCCATACTTAACGTAAACGGATATTACAACGCAATGATTGATATGCTTGAAGTTGCGGTCAAGGAAAAGTTTTTGAGAGCGGGCTGTAAACTTCTTTACAAAGTTTTCGATGACGTGGATGAAACACTTGACTACATTGAGTCATACAAAGCACCGAAAATTAACGTATTTGAAATGAAAGACGTAAAAAAATAATCTAAAAAACACCGACACATCGGTGTTTTTTTGTCGATTTATAAAAAAAATATCTAAACAATGATATATTTTTCACAAATTATAAAAAATTTGAATAAATAATATAGACATTTCGTTTATTTATGGTATAATTAATATACAGACATATGGCGGCAGACGCCGTCGCTACTATTTTTATAACTTTAGGAGGAGAATCCAATGGCAAAAAAGTATTGTTACCTTTTTACAGAAGGTAATGCAACTATGAGAGAGTTGCTTGGCGGTAAAGGTGCTAACCTTGCTGAAATGACAAATATCGGTCTTCCGGTACCGCAGGGTTTCACAATTACAACTGAGGCTTGTACTCAATATTACGAAGACGGTCGTACAATCAATCCTGATATTATGGCTGAAATCAACGAGTACATCGGCAAGATGGAAGAAATCACAGGTAAGAAGTTCGGCGATAAGGAAAACCCACTTCTTGTTTCTGTTCGTAGTGGTGCAAGAGCATCAATGCCGGGTATGATGGATACAATCTTGAACCTTGGTCTTAACGAAGACGTTGTTGAAGTTATCGCTAAGAAGTCAGGTAACGCAAGATGGGCTTGGGACTGTTACAGAAGATTTATTCAGATGTATTCAGACGTAGTTATGGAAGTCGGTAAGAAGTATTTTGAAGAACTTATCGACAAGATGAAAGAAGAAAAGGGAGTTACTTTTGACGTTGAGCTTACAGCTGACGACCTAAAGGAACTTGCATCACAATTTAAGGCTGAATATAAGGAAAAGATTGGCGAAGACTTCCCATCAGATCCTAAAGAACAGCTTATGGGTGCCGTTAAAGCCGTATTCCGTTCATGGGATAACCCAAGAGCTAACGTATACCGTCGTGATAACGACATTCCTTATTCATGGGGTACAGCCGTAAACGTACAGTCAATGGCATTCGGTAACATGGGTGATGACTGCGGTACAGGTGTTGCATTTACTCGTGACCCTGCTACAGGCGAAAAGAAGCTTATGGGCGAATTCCTTATAAACGCTCAAGGTGAAGACGTTGTTGCCGGCGTTCGTACACCAATGCCAATCGCAAAGATGGAAGAAGAGTTCCCTGAGGCATTTGCTCAGTTCAAGGAGGTTTGCAAACTTCTTGAAGACCATTACAGAGATATGCAGGATATGGAATTCACTGTTGAAAATAAAAAGCTTTATATGCTACAAACAAGAAACGGTAAGAGAACTGCTCAAGCTGCTTTGAAGATTGCTTGTGACCTTGTTGACGAAGGTATGAGAACAGAAAAAGAAGCTGTTGCAATGATCGACCCAAGAAACCTTGATACACTACTTCACCCTCAATTCGACGTTGCCGCTCTAAAGGCTGCTACACCAATGGGTAAGGCTCTTGGTGCATCTCCGGGTGCCGCAGCAGGTAAGATTGTATTCTCAGCTGACGACGCTAAAGAATGGGCTGCAAGAGGCGAAAAGGTTGTTCTTGTAAGACTTGAAACTTCTCCTGAAGATATCGAAGGTATGAAAGCCGCTCAAGGTATCCTTACAGTTCGTGGCGGTATGACATCTCACGCAGCCGTTGTTGCCCGTGGTATGGGTACATGCTGTGTATCAGGTTGCGGCGACATCGCAATGGACGAAGAAAACAAGAAGTTTACACTTAACGGTAAAGAATATCACGAAGGTGATACAATTTCACTTGACGGTTCAACAGGTAATATCTATGACGGTATTATCCCAACAGTTGATGCATCAATCGCAGGTGAATTCGGCAGAATTATGTCATGGGCTGATAAGTACAGAACACTAAAAGTTCGTACAAACGCAGATACTCCTGCTGACGCTAAGAAAGCTAAGGAGCTTGGTGCAGAAGGTATCGGTCTTTGCCGTACAGAGCATATGTTCTTTGAAGGCAACAGAATTGACGCATTCAGAGAAATGATTTGTGCTGATACAGTTGAAGAAAGAGAAGTTGCTCTTGATAAAATTCTTCCTATGCAACAAGGTGACTTCGAGCAACTTTACGAGGCTCTTGAAGGTAACCCTGTAACAATCAGATTCTTGGACCCACCTCTACACGAGTTCGTTCCTACAGAAGAAGAAGATATTGAATTGCTTGCAAAGGCTCAAGGCAAGAGCGTTGAGGCTATTAAGGATATTATCAACGGTCTGCACGAGGCTAACCCTATGATGGGTCACAGAGGTTGCCGTCTTGCAGTAACATATCCTGAAATTGCAAAAATGCAGACAAAGGCTGTTATTTGCGCAGCTATCAACGTTCAAAAGGCTCACGCTGATTGGACAATCGTTCCTGAAATTATGATTCCGCTTATCGGCGACATCAAGGAATTGAAGTACGTTAAGAAAATCGTTGTAGAAACAGCTGACGCTGAAATCGCTGCATCAGGCATCGAACTTAAGTACGAAGTTGGTACAATGATCGAAATCCCTCGTGCGGCTCTAACAGCTGACGAAATCGCTAACGAAGCTGACTTCTTCTGTTTCGGTACAAACGACCTTACTCAGCTTACATTCGGTTTCTCACGTGACGATGCAGGTAAGTTCCTTGACGCTTACTATGACGCTAAAATCTTTGAAAACGATCCGTTCGCTAAGATTGACCAAAAGGGTGTTGGTAAGCTTATGGAAACAGCTATTAAGCTTGGTAAGCCGGTTAATCCAAAACTTCACATCGGTATCTGCGGTGAACACGGCGGCGACCCATCATCAGTTGAGTTCTGCCACAAGATTGGTCTTGACTATGTTTCATGCTCACCATTCCGTGTGCCAATCGCAAGACTTGCAGCTGCTCAAGCTAAGATTAACGAAGAAAACTAATTCATTATCGAATATGATAATAAGACAGGCAAAACCGAAAGGTTTTGTCTGTTTTTTTGTTTAAAATTCTTTCCCCTATTTAATTTATTTCAAAAAATTTTCAAAAAACTATTGACTTAGAGTAAACTCCAAGTATTATAATATACTTGTAAATAAAAATATATGCGAGGTGATTTTAATGACTATAAAAGAAGTAAGCGAAAAATACGATATTTCGCAGGACACTTTGCGATATTATGAACGTATCGGAATGATACCGCCTGTTACACGAACATCAAGCGGTATTCGTGATTATCAGGAAAGCGACTTAGGTTGGGTTGAGCACGTTATTTGTATGCGAAGTGCCGGTCTGCCTGTCGAATCAATTATCGAATACGTCAAGCTTTGTCAAGAGGGTGACAAAACCATTCCAGCAAGACTTCAGCTTTTGGTTGAGCAAAGAAAAAATTTACTCGACCAAATGGAACAAATGAATGTCACATTAAAGCGACTGGACTACAAAATCGACCGTTACGAAACAGCCGTGAAAACAGGCGAATTATCTTGGGATTGACGTTGCTAAAGTCATTGTATCCAAAACAAAATAGGTAAATAACATTAAATAAAATTATGGAGGAATTTTAAATGTATATTGAAAAAATCAATCAACCGACAGACGTAAAAAATTTAAACAGTGAACAGCTTCACATTCTTGCAGACGAAATGCGTCAAGCACTTTTGCAAAAGCTAAGCAAGCACGGCGGACACTTCGGTCCTAATCTCGGTATGGTAGAGGCGACAATCGCACTTCACTATGTCTTTAACTCACCGACAGACAAAATCGTGTATGATGTTTCTCACCAAAGCTATCCGCATAAAATGCTTACAGGCAGAAAAGATGCGTTTTTGTACGCGGACAAGTATGATGATGTATCGGGTTACAGCAATCCCGACGAAAGCGACCACGATTTCTTTACAATCGGTCACACTTCAACTTCCGTTTCACTTGCCTGCGGTCTTGCAAAAGGTCGTGATTTAAAGGGTGACAGTGAAAATATAATTGCCGTAATCGGTGACGGTTCACTTTCGGGCGGTGAGGCTCTTGAAGGACTTGACTTTGCAAGTGAGCTTAACAGCAATCTTATAATCGTTGTAAACGATAACGATATGTCTATCGCAGAAAATCACGGCGGTTTGTATAAAAACCTAAAACAGCTTCGCGATACAGACGGTAAATCGGAATGTAATCTTTTCAAATCAATGGGACTTGACTATGTATTTGTAAAAGACGGAAATAACATTGATTCGCTTATCACCGCATTCGAGCAGGTTAAAGACAGCTCTTATCCTGTAGTTGTTCACATTTGTACTCAAAAAGGTAAGGGCTACAAAATAGCAGAAGAAAACAAGGAAAATTGGCACTACTGCGGTCCATTCAACCTTGAAACAGGTAAATCCGATATGTCGCAAGACGGCGGAGAAGATTATTCTTCAATGACAGCCGATATTCTTTTAAAGAAAATGAAAGAGGACAAGACCGTTGTCGGAATTACATCTGCCACACCTACCGTTTTCGGTTTCACAGAGGACAAGAGAAAAGAGGCAGGCTCACAGTTTGTTGACGTTGGTATCGCCGAAGAAACAGCCGTTGCACTTGCGTCAGGTATCGCAAAGAACGGTGGCAAGCCTGTTTACGGTGTTTACAGCACATTTATTCAACGTACCTACGACCAGCTTTCACAGGATTTATGTATCAACAACAGTCCCGCAACAATCCTTGTATATTGGGCGTCTGTTTACGGTATGAATGACGTTACTCACCTTGGCATATATGATATTCCGATGATGTCTAACATTCCTAATCTTGTCTATCTTGCACCGACAACAAAGGAAGAATACCTTGCAATGCTTGATTGGAGTATTGAGCAAAACGACCACCCTGTTGCAATCCGTGTACCTATCAGTGTTGTATCAGACGGCAAAAAGGTTACAAAGGACTTCAGCAAGCTAAATGAATATGAAGTTACTCAAAACGGCAGTAAAATTGCAATAGTTGCACTTGGCTCATTTTATTCGATAGGTGCAAAAACGGCTGAAATTATCGAAAACAAAACAGGTGTAAAACCTACACTTATAAACCCGATTTACATTACAGGTACTGACGATAAGCTTTTGGAACAGCTTAAAGAAAACCATGACATTGTTATAACAGTCGAGGACGGTGTTTTAGACGGCGGTTTCGGCGAAAAGATTGCAAGATTTTACGGCAATTCTGACGTCAAGGTATTGAATTACGGTTTAAAGAAAGAATTTCTTGACAGATATAACCCTGAAGAAATCGTCAAAGCAAACCGTCTTACTCCTGAGCAAATTGCAGAGGACGTTTGCGGTATAATCGGTTAATAAGAGATGAAATATTATGAAAAACTAATTTTATAAGATAACAAAAAAACTGATGTGTTTCCACATCAGTTTTTTGTTTATTGTACATTATTAACGATACGTACTATATTCGCATACGGTTTCTGCTTATTATCCCAAGCATAAACCTCTATATCCGTATACTCTTTATCAATCAAATCTATTCCCTTTAACTCGCTTGCCTGTGGCATTTTCATTCCCACAAGCTTACCGTTATTCTTAAAGGCAACATACACATTAACATCATTCATATCCACATTTTCAAAATCAAGTGTGACATCAAGTTTGTTGTTGCTATTTATCATAGCTGTGATTTTGTTGTTTGCCAAATTTGGTGTCGTTGTTGGGATCACCGTTGGGATTGCTGTCGGAATTGTTGTCGGCTTTAATGTTGAAGTAACCGCCGGTGTTGCTGTCGGCTTTAATGTTGGTGTTGCCGTTGGCACTACCGTCGGCGTCGCTGTCGGCTTTAATGTCGGTGTTGCCGTTGGCACTACTGTTGGCGTTGGTGTCGGCTCTTCTCCCTCAAATTCCAAAACAAGTGTCGGTCCTTGCGCATCTGTACCGCTGTATTCCTTTGACGCGATAACCTGTTCACGTCCTGTACCTGTCCACAATGTAAACGTAATCAAATTATCTGTACACTTCTCTTTTATTACATCCGTCACATCGAACGATATTTCCTTATAATCGACATTGTATGCAGGTGACACTTGCAAACCCAATGACGACAACGGCGTATCCTCGCCTCTTGTCTTTATATCATTTATAGTAACGGTCGCCTCATCCCAATCATTTTTTGAACAATAATCGAGGTGCAAAACCGAATTTCTCTTATCTGTATTAGTAAATTTATCGTACAATTTCAATGTTGCCGAAGTTAATTTTTTACCGGCATACTTTGAAAGGTCAAAGCGAATCAATCCCAAACCTTTAATATCTTTCAATCCCGGCGAGCTTGATGTATATACATTTTGTGCTTGATTAATCTTCAATTCCTCGTCAGAGCCGTGTGCCGTTGTACTGTCCACAAGATATGTATCCGCATCGGCAGTAACAGTCACAGGTGCTGTCGTGGCTTTTACCGTAGGACGTGGTGTAAATAACGAAGTATCGGGATATGTCACTTTAGTGAATGACGTACTCGGTGCAAGGTAGTTTAACGTGTTGCCACCCGAATCTTTCGCCAAAGCCGCCGAACCTATATAATAGCTTGTATGAGGCGGCTGGTTGTATCCGACATTCTGCCATGCTATTGCGCAACGATATTGACTGTCGTGCATAAGCGTTGTAAGTCTGTAATCAGTCGGAATAGTCGAAAAATAAATTCTCACACCGTCACCGTATCTAAGCACGATTTCTTCACGCCAATCACCGAAAAGGTCGGCTGTAAGACACGCATTTGACTTTGTACTGTTATTTATTGAACCCGGCAATGTTGAATTTTTACTGTCATAATAAATTCTTTCCGTACCGCTTTTTATGCTGTATTTTACAAGTTTATTTCCGTCAAGCAATTCTCGTCCCAAATCACCGTCCCAATAAACTGCAAAATTCTCCATATTGCTTCCATTGGTATTAGGTATATTTCCTACTTTTTCACCGGCTTGATTATATATACCGTCAGCCGCTACCGACCAGAACAACGAAAGATTACCGCTTGACAGTGCATATTTATCATCGACATTATCCATAATACCTCTGCCTATATCTCCTTTTGCGGCTTGTAGCATAATATCACCATTATATCTCTTTATATCTACCGCATATGGAATTATTTTATCATTGTGCTTACCTGCCTCGTGTGCCATAAATATTTCTTGTTTTCCGTCGTTATCAAAGTCCGAAACGTGTTCTGCGTCACCGTGTCCTCGGCCGTCATACGTCAAAACAGTTCCGTCATGGTCAAGAACCGCACTGCCGAAAATAATCTCGTCATATCCGTCATTGTCCACGTCAGCTACCGATACACTGTGTGCACCTTGTGCATAAAGCGTTTTGTTTGTATTATTTTTACTTGTACCGTCTGCATATTTTACGGTACAACCTGTACCGCCATTTTCTTCTGTCGGTGTATTAGTTGAAAGCCATTGTTCTTTAAGGTCTGTGCCGTCCCAAGTATATGCCGCCGCATACACATATGTATAATATCCCCTCGTCATAACAACGCTTGGATGTACACCGTCAAGATATGCCACCGCGGCAAGGTATCTTTCACTTCTGTTTGCATAGCTGTCGCCCCATTCGGAAGATGTCAAAATGCTTCTCGGCGGGTCAAAATCAACAGTCTGCATTGCCGCACCTGTTTCACCGTTAAATACAGTTAAATACTCCGGTCCGCCATCCTTGCCCATAAGCAAACCGGATGAATTTCTGTAATCTTTTTTATCGTCACCCTTGGTTATATTTTTTCCTGCTTTTGAGACATAATTACCCTCACCGTCTTTTGAGCCCGGTGCTGTTTTTAATATGACTTCCGACTTACCGTCACCGTCAAAATCATAGACCATATATTGAGTATAGTGCGCACCCGCGCGGATATTAACTCCCAAATCTATTCTCCAAAGAAGAGTGCCGTCAAGCTCATATGCGTCCAAGTACACATTGCCCGTATAACCCTTAACGGAATTATCCTTTGAATTAGACGGGTCCCATTTTACGATGTATTCATATTCTCCGTCACCGTCAAGGTCGCCCACACTCATATCGTTTGCGGTATATGTATATTCTTCATCTGTCGGCGTCTTTCCTCCGTCAGGAACTTTAAACGCAATGTCTTTATATGCCACAGAACGACCTTTATATGTTGTGTTTGTTGTCCAAACATCAACCGCCTCTGTTTTGTCTATTGCCTCACCTTTCGGCACAACTGTATACTTGTTATCCGCCGTGCCTTTTGAATCGGTATAGCAAGTTGCATCGTGTTCGCCTGTTGTGTATATTTTTTCACTGTCACGGTATATATCAAATGCTTGATTTGTAAGACTTTCCGTACCCAAAAGTCGCCACGACAAATACACACCGTCATTTGTTTTAACGGCAACAGTGCCTCGATCAAGTTTTTCCATTACTCGTTTTTCAGTAGTTGAATTTGTGTCGGCATATGACGTCAACACCGGTATTGACGCAACTGATGTAACCATTACAGCTGCCGTCAAAAATGCGGTTAATTTTTTTAACATAGTTTTTTCTCCCTTACTCCAAATCGCTCCAATATCTCTCTTGAGCCTCTTTTTTCATTATAAACTTTAATGAATAAAAATTCAAGAAGAGAATGAAATATTTGCTGATTTTTATACTAAAAAAGCTGAATTTGAATATATCCAAATTCAGCTTTTATGCTAATTTCCGCATTCAATACTTATTTCGTTAAACACTGTCAAATAGTCATTTATTGTCTTATTATCTTTTTCCGCACCCGAAACATCCATAATAGCCTCGCCGTTATGCATCATAACGGTTCTTGTGCCATGCTCAACCGCGTGACGAAGATTATGCGTTACCATAATGGTTGTTATGCTCTTTTCATGAACAATCTTATCCGTAAGCATCATAACCGTATCAGAAGATTTAGGGTCAAGCGCGGCTGTATGTTCGTCCAAAAGCAACAAATCAGGTCTGATCATAGTCGCCATAATAAGTGCAAGTGCCTGTCTTTGACCGCCCGAAAGTGAGCCTGCAAGAGTTGAAAGTCTGTTTTCAAGTCCCATACCCAAAAGTTCAAGCTGTGAACGGTAAAAGTCTTTTCTCTGACGGTTAAGTCCAAACGAAAGTCCGAAATTCTTACCCTTATTATCTGCGATAGACATGTTTTCCCATATAGTCATTGACGGACAGGTTCCCATTGCGGGATTTTGAAAAACTCTGCCTATTCTCTGTGCACGTTTAAAGTTTTTCAGCTTATTAAGCTCCTTACCGTCAAGCAAAACACTTCCGCTGTCAATCGGCATATCGCCCGAAATGACATTTAACATAGTCGTTTTTCCCGAACCGTTTGAACCGATAACGCCGACAAAATCACCGTCGTTTACGGTTATGTTAAAGTCCGAAAAAAGTACCTTTTCATCAATAGTTCCTTGATTAAAAGTTTTATAAATGTGAGAAAGTTCAAGCATTTTTCTTCACCCCAACTTTCTTTTTTTTAAGCAAAAATTCGTCTACGCAAAGTGTTGCGATAAACAAAATCGTAATCATAAGGTTTGTATCCTGTGAACGCAAGCCTGCGGCAAGTGCGATTGAAATACAAGCCTTATAAATAATCATACCGAAAAGCACGCCTGTTGTAATTCTAAGGAATTTAATTTTCTTAAATATAGTCGAGCCGATAATAACGGCGGCAAGACCCATAACAACAGTACCCGTACCAGACGCAACGTTAAACGCTTTGCCGTATTGGCAGTACACCGCACCTGCAAGCGAAACAAGTCCGTTTGCAATCGCAAGACCGATAATTTTAATCGTTCCCGGATTTTGTGCAAGCGTGATTACAAGCCCCTCATTATCTCCGACACTTCTTAAAAGAAATCCCGACTTGGTACGCATATACCAATCAAGTGCAAACTTTGCGATAAGCGTAATCACAAGAATAACAACAAATTTAGAGTACAATGCAAAGTGACCGTTTCCGAAAAGAAAAGCTGTCTGTGAGAAAATAGTCGTTGTATCCATACTTAGGAAATCCGACGCTTTTCCGACTATTCCGTAATTTATCGAATAAAGAGCCGTCATAGTAAGAATACCGCAAAGAAGATTGCGTATTCTGAGTTTTACGTTGAAAATTCCCGTAAACATACCGGCTATGCACCCTGCGGCAAATGCCGCAAGCAATGCAAGCCACGGATTAAGACCGTTATTAATCATCACAAAGCATATAGCTATTCCGAGAGGGAACGTACCGTCTACAGACAAATCGGGGAAATCAAGAATGGTATAGGTAATATACACACCCATAGCCATTATTCCATATATCAGTCCCTGCTCAAGTATTCCGACTATCAGTCCTTCAATCATGATTCAGACGGAGCGTTTTTGACCTCAGCTCTGTCTGTGATTGACTGCGGTATTGTTACTCCGATTTTTTCTGCGGCGTCAGTGTTGATAGTAATTTTACTTTCTGTAAGAGTTTCGTAAGGGATATTCTTAACGTCCTCACCCTTTAGCACTCTTGCAGCCATAACGCCTGCTTTTTTACCAAGTTCAATGTAGTCGATACCGGCTGACGCTATACAGCCGTTTCCTACTTGTTCTTCTTCACTGCCGAATACAGGAATGTTTTTAGCAGTTGCCTTTTCAAGAAGTATAGGCAAGTTTTCAACAACTGTGTTGTCTGTCATATTTGAGATACAGTCAACTTCACTTACCAAAAGGTCTACTGCCTGCGGAATTTCAGCGGCATTTGTAATACCCTTTTCAACAAGTTCAAAACCGTATTCGCCTACTTTTTGCTTGTATGTTTCTATTGTAGAAACAGAATTTGCTTCACTTGTTGTGTAAAGTATACCGATTTTCTTTGCGTCAGGCAACATTTCACGGATAAGCTTTAACTGTTCGTCAACAGGCAACATATCGCTTACACCTGTAATTCCGTCCATTGCCTGTGTATCGCTTTCTGCAAGCTTTGCGGCAACAGGGTCTGAAACTGCGTTAAAGATTACAGGAATTTTTGCTTCATAAGCCGCATTGTAGCAAGCCTGTGCAGACGGTGTTGCGATACCGCATACAAGGTCCATACCTTGTGAAACAAATTGCTGTGCGATTTGTGTATTTGTTGAGTCGTCGCCTTTTGCAGATGATTCTGTAATATCATACTTGATACCCTCTGAATCAAGTCCCTGCTTAAAGCCCTCACGGCAGTTATCAAGCGACGGGTGGTCTGCGTATTGAAGTACACCGATTTTGTATGTATCTTTAGCATTTGTGTCTGTTGCTCCGTCAGTTCCACCGTTTTGTGTGCCTCCGCAACCTGCCAAAGAAACGGCACATAGTGCGGCTGTTAGTCCCATTGCAATAATCTTCTTTAAATTTTTCATTTTACATCTTCCTTTCTTTTTTGCAAGAAAAAACAGAAAAACCTCTCAGACAGATAAGTCCAAGAGGCATAAAAATCATATTAAAATATGCTCTGTCTGTTCTAATCTCATCTAATCTGTGTTATATTATACTAAACTTTACTGCCATTTGTCAATAGTAAAAACAAATTATCTGAAATTAAGCGTAGAAAGTCCGAGCGGTGTCGAATATTCAATCAACTTATTCTCTATTTGAGTCTTTCTGTCACCCTCAGCTATTGCCGGCTGATAGTCGTTATACTCATCATGACCCGAAATTGTTGCGGGAATAAGCGTCATATTATCGTCCTCCTGCATAACCCCGTCAACAAACGTAAATGTCTGTCTGTATATAACTGTGTCCTTGTCCGCCGGATTATTGTTACCGCCGAAGCAGAAGTTACCTAAGCTGTACGCTATATATTTACCGTTGTATTTTTCAATACCCTGCAAAACGTGAGGGTGTGTTCCCAAAACAAGGTCTGCACCTGCGTCAATCGCCTTGTGTGCAAGCTCTGTTTGTGTATCGTTCGGAGCGGTAGCCTTTTCTTCGCCCCAGTGAATACTTACTATAACAAGCTGTGCACCAAGACTTTTAACCGAACCGATAACATTTTCAAGTTTTGCCGCCTCTGTTTCGTCAAGTGCGTCAATTCCGACAAGTCCGACCGATATTCCGTTTACATCTCTTATCGCGGTATTCGTACCTATAAAATTGGAGATACCGGCCTCATTCAAATATTTTATCGTGTCCGAAAGACTTACGTCACCGTAATCGGCACTGTGGTTATTTGCAAGGTTTGCCGCCTCAACGCTTGACGATGTAAGTATCTGCACATATTCAGGCTTACCCCTGAAAGCAAACTGCTTATCCTGTCTTGTTCCTTGATTTGACAAAGTACCCTCAAAATTTACGATAGTTAAATCGTCCTCCGAAAATATCGGTGAAACATTTTTAAAGAAATATGAATAATCGCCGTTTAAAGACTCGGCAACCGATTTAAAGCTGCCGTTTGGGTCTGCGTTTATGTCAGTTGCCAACGTACAGTCGCCGACAGCCGTCATTGTGACCGTCTGTACGGTAGGCGTATATTCTTTTTCAGCCTTTTTTTCTGCACGTTTATTAGATGTAAATGCAAGTACGGTGGCAGATATGAAAAGAATCACCGCCAAGCATATAGTTACCTTTCGTATACTCATTTATAATCTCCCAAATTATTTTAATCAATAGTTTAATTTTATTCTAATGCAACTGTTTTGTCAATATAAAATTTAACCGTTTGGTTTAACAATCTTTTTAATTTTTTGTTTTAATGTTAAATACGCAAGTTTTGCTTTTGACGTTTGCTTTGCTACATCTGCGTTTGCATGAGCATTTATCATTTCGGTAAATTTTTGTGCCATCAAGTAATACACACGTTTTTTATAATGGTTTACACTGTCGTTAAAATCATCGTCCGACGTTATATATTCATTCACGTCAAACAACGTCACATTTTTGCAGCCGTCAAATTCTTTCCGTACCGCCGAATTATATTCCTTGTGGTCATTGTGCCTGTTCACCCAAGCCTCCAGCTTATTATCCTTGTACTCACGTTCGCAGCCAAGCAAAATAACAAGTTCCGTATCGGTTTTGATATGCTCATAGATAAACCGCAGATTTTCCGCCGTCTGCTTTGGTGTAAGTCTGCCCAAAAATTCATATTCTTCCGCAATCTTCTGCAAATCCTTTTCTTTAAAATCACAATTTGCGGTATAAACTTCTTTATTAATATACTTTTTCCACATAGCCTTGTCGGTAAGCGGATAAATATACTCACCAAACGCAAAAACAGCACCGTTGTTTTTATTTCGATACACGCCGAGATTAGCGTCAGTCAAAATACTTATAAAAATCATTCCGTACTTATTTTTATAAATGCTGTCCGAATACATTTGACTGTCGCATATCGGAAGTTTACAAATTTCGGCTGTTTCTTCGTCTGTAATCGAATAGGCATTTACAATTTGCGAAGTATGGTTCATACCCTCAATCGCAACACCGAGCGACTGTTTTTCGCGGCTCACATACGTGAACTCACAATCGAATATATCCTCATTTTTTATGAACGAAAATATTTGATTTAAGTCGCAAGGCCCTTTTATAAGCACCTTAAAACCGGTATTTTTTATGTCCTCAAATTCATTATCCGTCTTTACGTTATCTTGATTTATCCACGTTACAGTCGGCTCGTTTTTACCGATTTTGACCGACACGTCACCTACAATATCAAGTTTCGGACAACCGATTTTTTCATATGTATATTGCTCAATCCCCATACCGAGCGTACGGCACGAAAACAGAAAATGCACAAGCGTATTATCCTTTACGGCATAAAAGCCGACAATTCCGTATTCACCGTACTTGTCATACGCCGTTATATATTCACATTTCGCATTTTTATCTTCTAACAACGCTTTAAGTTCGTCTTTCGTTGAACGCACTTTCGTAAAATTAAGCTGATTTGCACGGAATATAAGCTCATGCAATCTGTCAATGTGTTCCGCACAATCCGAATGAAAATCAACGTGGATATTGCTCTGTCGCAAAAATTCTTCATTTGAACCGATACTCTTTTTAATCTTATTTTTCTTTTCAAGCACCTTGTAACTTTCAAGACGTGATAATTTTTCGTCATTCTTATCAAGCATTGAAACCGCCGCATAAAGTTCACCGATTTTATCGGGCAGCATTGTCAGAATATCGGGGCAGAAAAACTTTGCCTCCTCCAAATTCAGCTTATTATCGTCAATAAAAAGTACATTGCAAGGTCTTAAATTCATACTTTCGACAGTATCTTTAATCCTCTGACCTTTCGGCTCCCAGTTAATCGAATTGAACACAAAATACTTATCCAACCCCCATTCTTTCAGCTTATCGATACACGGCTTTTCATCATTTTTGGAACAAATCGAATTGACAATTCCCTTTTTTGAGGATAACAAAACAAGGTCGCAAGCCTGCTTAACAGGTGCGACCTTTTGTTCTGAAATAGTACCGTTCCAAAAGGTTTCGTCAAGGTCCCATATAATCAATTTGATTTTAGATGCGTCCATAACAAATTCCCCCTTGGGTTCATTTTAATTATTTCAATATAATATCTTCTCTTGAAGGACCGTTAGAAACAATCTTAATAGGCACTTCAAGTTCTTTTTCAACAAATTCGATGTACTTACGGCAATTTTCCGGTAAGTCTTCATATTTCTTGATTCCTCTGATGTCAGTTTTCCAACCAGGAAGAACTTTCAAAACAGGCTTTGCTCTTTCAAGCTTGTTTGTTGTAGGGAAATCTCTGATAACTTCACCGTCAACTTCATATCCCACACATACAGGAATTTCATCAAGATAACCAAGTACGTCAAGTACAGTAAATGCAACTTGAGTTGTACCCTGTACACGACAGCCGTAACGTGACGCAACACAGTCGAACCAACCCATACGTCTCGGTCTGCCTGTTGTAGCACCGAATTCACCGCCGTCACCGCCGCGTCTTCTAAGTTCATCTGCCTCTTCGCCGAATATTTCCGAAACAAATGCACCTGCACCAACTGCTGATGAATATGCTTTTACAACTGTAATTATGTCTGTAATTTCATACGGAGGAATACCTGCACCAACCGCACCGTAACCGGCAAGAGTAGATGAAGAAGTTGTCATCGGATAAATACCGAAATCAGGGTCTTTCAGTGAGCCAAGCTGACCTTCCAAAAGAATTTTCTTACCCTCTTTGATTGCGTTGTGCATAAATGCAACCGAATCAATCACATACGGCTTAATCATATCGGCATATTCCATAAGTGTATTGAAAAGCTCGTCTGCGTCCAATAGCGGTTTATGATAGATATGTTCAAGCATAAGATTTTTTACTTCGATTACGTTCTTAATCTTTTCCTTTAGTCTTTCAGGCTCAAAAAGTTCCCAAACCTGAAAACCGATTTTTGAAAATTTATCTGAGAAGAACGGTGCTATACCTGACTTTGTAGAACCGAACTGACGGTCTGAAAGTCTTTCTTCTTCGTACTGGTCAAACAACTTGTGATAAGGCATAAGAACCTGTGTTCTTTCTGACACAACAATGTTCGGCTTCGGAACACCACGTTTTACGACCTCGTCAATTTCCTTTATAAGTTCAGGAATATCAAGTGCAACACCGTTTCCGATCATATTTGTTACATTCTGATTGAATGAACCTGACGGAAGAAGATGCAATGCAAATTTTCCGTATTCGTTTATAATAGTGTGACCTGCGTTTGCACCGCCCTGAAATCTGATTACGATGTCACTGTCAGCAGCAAGCATATCTGTAATCTTGCCCTTACCTTCATCGCCCCAGTTTGCACCAACTATTGCTTTTACCATGTATTTGTCCTCCTATGCTAACCAAGCGTTTGCCTGATTTTTAATTTCATAACTTATTTTTCAATTACAAGCTCAATGCGTGTTGTTTTACCGGAAATTGTTGTTTTCGCCTCTTGAGCGCTCCATGTATAATCTGTGCCTTGGAATGCTCCGCCGAATCTGTCAACTTCACTGCCGTTTTCATCAAGGCACCTAAATTCAACAACAACCAAACCACGACCTTCAAGATATGTTTGAAGTGTGTATGTTATATCATAGTTGCCGTCCGAATTTTTTACCGCGTCAAGAATTTTAAATTCTTTCATATAACTTGCATACTGCTCATTATCGGCGTTATATTCGATTGTATTAACTGAATTGACAGGTGTTTCTGTCGGTGACGGTGTCGGCACGTCAGTATCTGTATTATTGTCAGAATTGCTTTCAATAATAACAGTTTGACTTTCGCCGTCCCACTCTACCTTACAGCCAAAGCACTCCGAAACCGCACGAACAGGAACAAGCGTACGTTCGTCTATAATCATCGGCGGTACATCAAGTTCAATATCGTTTGATGTCGGCAAGTTCTCCTTAACCGTCTCCTTATGAATTATCTTGTCACCCACACGCATACTGATATAAAACACATCAGTATCCGAACGTCTTGCGTTGATAGTCTGAGTTTCCTCTTCCCACTCAACATCCGCGCCCAATGCCTCGAATATCACACGCATAGGCACAAGTGTGCGTTCGTCTATAATTTGTGGCTGAACGTCAAATTCAAGCGTTTTGCCGTCAAGTATCACTTTAATATTATCCTCGCAGTGTACGGTCACAAACGACATCGCAGCCATACAAACCGCAACAAGGCAAGATATAATTTTCTTCATATAAATACCTCTAAATTTATATTTTAAATAGATCAGACGTTAATTTCAACTTCAATACCAAGTAAATCCTTGTTCTTTTCAAGAACAGGCTCAACGTAATCCTTTAAGAAATCTTCAACCTGCTGCGGAGCACGTCCGACAAAATTTTCAGGTTTCATAACGGCATTAATTTCTTCCAAAGTCAAACCGAATGCAGGATCACCGGCGATAAGTTCGGCAAGGTTGTTTTCCTTACCCTCCATTTTAACAGTCTTTCCCGCCTCCATAGAATATACTCTGATTTTTTCGTGTAAATCCTGTCTGTCACCGCCTTTTTTAACGGCGTCCATCATAATATTTTCAGTAGCCATAAACGGAATTTCACGCATAAACTGCTGATTGATTACTTTATCATATACCACAAGTCCGTCAACAACGTTGATGTACAAGCTTAGAATAGCATCTACTGCAAGAAAAGCCTCAGGAACTGAAATTCGCTTATTTGCACTGTCATCAAGAGTTCTTTCAAACCATTGTGTTGATGCAGTGATTGCCGGATTAAGTGCGTCTACTATTACATATCTTGCAAGAGAGCCAATTCTTTCACTTCTCATAGGGTTTCTCTTATAAGCCATTGCCGATGAACCGATTTGCGACTTTTCAAACGGTTCTTCAATCTGCTTTAAGTGTTGAAGAAGTCTGATGTCGTTTGAGAACTTGTACGCACTCTGTGCGATAAGGCTCAATGTGTTAAGCATTTGAGAGTCAAGTTTTCTCGGATATGTCTGACCGCTTACAGGGAATGATTCTTCATAGCCCATTTTTTCGGCAATCTTCTTGTCAAGCATTTTACATTTTTCATGGTCACCCTCAAAAAGTTCAAGGAAACTTGCCTGTGTACCCGTTGTACCCTTACAGCCCAAAAGCTTTGCCTTTGAAAGCTGATAATCAACGTCCTCAAGGTCCATAAGCAAATCTTCAAGCCACAATGACGCACGCTTACCTACTGTTGTAGGCTGTGCCGGCTGAAAATGAGTAAATGCCAATGTCGGCAAATCCTTATATTCCTTTGCAAACTTTGCAAGCTCTCCGATAAGACATACAAGCTTTTTCTTAACAAGCTGCATAGCCTCTGTCATTATGATAATATCAGTGTTGTCACCGACATAACAACTTGTTGCACCCAAGTGAATAATAGGCTTTGCGTCCGGGCACTGTACGCCGTATGCGTAAACGTGCGACATTACATCGTGACGAACTTCCTTTTCACGAGCCTTTGCAACATCATAATTAATATCGTAAATATGCTCTTTCATTTGAGCAATCTGTTTGTCTGTTATATCAAGTCCAAGTTCTTTTTCACTTTCTGCAAGTGCAATCCAAAGTTTTCTCCAAGTTGAGAATTTCTTGTCCGGAGAAAAAATGTACTGCATTTCCTTTGACGCGTAACGTGAGTTTAACGGACTTTCGTAAGTATTTGTTGCCATTTCATTTACTCCTCTAAATTTTTTATAAGACCGAAGAAAATCGCTTTGATTGCCACTTTGCAGTCGACGGTGCCGTACATATGCACTGTCCTAGGCAAAAAGCGGTGAGCCGAGCAATTTAATTCGGTCTACACTTAATTATAGTCCAAGACGTTTAAATACCTCTGCATATGCCTCTTCAACATTGCCCATATCACGTCTGAAACGGTCTTTGTCAAGTTTTTCGTGAGTTGTAGCGTCCCATAGACGGCAAGTGTCAGGTGAGATTTCATCCGCAAGAATAATCTGACCGTCAGGAGTTTTACCGAACTCAATCTTGAAATCAACAAGTTCTATATTAATACTTTCAAAATATGCTTTTAGAACATCATTTACTTTAAAAGTAAGGTCAGCAATAGTATCAAGATCCTCTTTAGTAGCGGCACCGATAGCGATAATCTGATAATCGTTAATCATAGGATCGCCAAGGTCGTCGTTCTTTAGACAGTATTCCAAAGTTGTGCAGTTTAATTTCTTGCCTTCTTCAACGCCGAAACGCTTTGAAAAACTACCTGCCGCAATATTTCTGATGATTACTTCCAAAGGTACGATTTCTACTCTCTTAACAACAGTTTCTCTGTCTGAAATTTCTTCAACAAAGTGAGTAGGGATACCGTTCTTTTCCATAATTTGCATAAGGAAGTTTGACATTTTGTTGTTCACAACACCCTTACCTGCAATTTGACCTTTTTTAAGACCGTTAAATGCAGTTGCGTCATCTTTGTAATCAACGATGTAAAGATTTTCGTCATCAGTTTTAAAAACCTTCTTTGCTTTTCCTTCGTAAAGTTGTTCCATTTTCTTCATATTTATCAGTTCCTTTCCTGTAAACATAATTTTACTTCTATATTATATTATAAACCGCCGATAAAATCAAGACTAATCAAAAAATATCGTAAATTTTAGAATAAAAAAGTATTTTGCAATGTGCGAAACCACCCCTCGGTCAGCTGTGCCGACAGTTCCCCTCAATGGGAGCCTTTTTTCTCTCCCTGAGGAGTGGTGGCAACACCCAAAATCAAATTTACACAAAATTAATCTAAATTTATTTCAAAAAACTATTGACAAACCGAAAAACGTCTGTTATAATAAACTCATAAATCAGTAATGATTATCATTATTGATTTTGAAGGAGTGAAATGTATGAAGTATTCAAAACAGCGTGAGGCACTTCTAACGCTGCTTAGAAGTACACGCTCCCACCCGTCGGCTGATTGGCTGTACGAAAATCTGCGTAAGGAATTTCCAAACATCAGTCTTGGAACTGTATACAGAAACCTTGCTCAGCTTGCGGAAAACGGAGATATTTTAAAAATCAGCACTTCCGCAAACAAAGAACATTTCGACGGTTTTGTCCACCGACATTTTCATTTCGTATGTAATAAGTGTGACAAAATATACGATGTTGATTTAGACGGTATGGACGAGATAAAAAATCAAGCGGCGGAAAAATTAAATGCAGATATAGAAGACTATTCGCTTATATTTTACGGTATCTGCGAAAATTGTAGTAGTAAAAAAATAATTAATTCTAAGGAGGAAATTTATTATGAAAAAGTATGTATGTCCGGTATGCGGTTATGTTCACGAGGGTAACGAACCACCTGAAAAATGTCCACAGTGCGGTGTTCCGGGTTCAAAGTTCACTGTTATGGAAGAGGGTACTGCACTAAACTTTGTATGTGAACACGTTATCGGAGTAGGTGCAAAAGATCAGGTTGAAGCTGATGTTTACGAAGGTCTAAAGGCTAATTTTGAAGGTGAATGTACAGAAGTTGGTATGTATATCGCAATGAGCAGACAGGCAATCCGCGAGGGTTACCCTGAAATCGGCGAATTTTATATGAGAGCCGCTTTGGAAGAGGCTGAACACGCTGCAAAATTTGCCGAACTTCTTGGCGAAGTTGTAACTCCGTCAACAAAGAAAAATCTTGAACTTAGAGCAGAAGCTGAATGTGGTGCAACAGCAGGTAAACTTGAACTTGCAAAGAGAGCAAAAGAACTTGGCTACGACGCTATTCACGACACAGTTCACGAAATGGCAAAAGACGAGGCAAGACACGGAAAAGGTTTTGAGGGACTTTTAAAGAGATATTTTGGATAATCGTAGATACAAACAGATACGATTAAATACACCTTGAAAGCCGCTTGAATACTGCATTTCTAAGGTCAGAACACGAAACACGATTAGCTGATTTTAACTAATCGTGTTTTTTTGTATTTATGTGTATTTTTACTCCTTGTGGGCAAATGGTGGGCAAATGAAGAATTTTGATAAAAATGCTTGCCCACTGCCCACAAAAAAGCTCAAAACCCTTGTGTTTATGCGGTTTAGAGCGATTTATAAGATGTTAAAAAAACACTTGTTTGCTTGGTAAGGTTTTTGCAACTTAAAAGTTATAATAAGATTAGATAATATGAATTTAAGGAGGAAAATCTTATGCAAGGAAGCGTTAGAAAAAGAGGTACAACTTGGTCATACAGAATTGATTTTGGAAAAATTGACGGGAAAAGAAGGCAAATTGAAAAAGGCGGATATAAAAACAAAAAAGAAGCTGACAAAGCGCTCGCAGATGCTTTATACCAAGTCAATAACTATGGAGAATTTGTTGAAAATCAAAAAATCACTTTCTCAGAAGTTTTTGATGAGTTTATTACAACCGAAGCTCCGGCAACGAGAGCCTATGCAACAATTAAGCGATATAATTCACTTTACAGAAATCATTATCAAGGAAAATTCGGCGGATTATTTGTATATCAAATATCAGCAAATATGGTAAATGACTTTTTGAATGAAAAGAGATTGAAGTACAGCGAAGAATATGTAAAAGGATTATATAAAACTCTAAAAGTAATTATATCTTTTGCCTACAAAAAGAAATATATCAAGAAAAACATATTTGATGAGGTTACTGCTCCTCCCGACCCCCGTCATATAAGTGAAATAAGAGCATATTCAAAAGATGAACTTAAACTTATGTCGGACAGGCTGAAAGAAACAAATATCAAAACTTCTTTTTACATAGCACTAAACACCGGACTTCGTGAAAGTGAAGTGTTTGGTTTAAGATGGCAGGATATTGATTTTGAAAATAAACGCATAAAAGTAAACAAACAACTTTTGTTTCAAGATAGAAAATGGTGCTTCTGCCCGCTGAAAACTATAAACGCATATAGAAGCGTAAACATTACGGACAGTTTTTGCAACTATCTGAAAAAGTTAAAATCCGAACAAGACGAAAGCCGCAGATTATATGGTGACGGCTATAAACGAAATTTTGTTACAGACAGATTAGAAAGAAACAAAGAAAATCTTATGGAAATAACTGATTTTGTTAATGTAAAAATTAACGGTGAAATGCTTTCGACGAACAGCATAAAATTTATGTCGAGAATTTTCAAAGATGAATTACATATAGATTTTAAATTTCATAATCTCCGTCACACATATGCGACGATAAATGCTGAAAACGGTATTAGTCCGAGATATGTGCAGGAAATGCTCGGACATTCAAAGTTTGAATTTACATTGAAATATTATACGCATATTACAGATAAAATGAGTGCATTGGCAAGGGACGCACTTGAAAATAATGTTACATTTGAAGAATTTAATTAAGTTATTAAGAGGGTACACTGCGTACTCTCTTTTTTGATTGGAGGTGAAAATCAATGTCGATACAATTTGAATACTTTTACGGCAGTCAAGCAGAGCAGTTTTCATTTTACCGTATTCCGAAAGTGCTTTTTAAGGACAAAACTTTCAGCAAAATATCAACAGATGCAAAAGTGCTTTACGGACTAATGCTTGACAGAATGAATTTATCTGTAAAAAACAGGTGGTTTGACGATGAAAACCGAGTGTATATTATATATACTGTTTCTGATATTATGGACGAGTTGGGCTGTGCAGAGCAAAAAGCAATTAAACTGTTATCCGAGCTGGATATAAAAAAAGGCATTGGCTTAATTGAGCGAAAGCGACAGGGACTTGGAAAACCAAATATCATTTATGTGAAAAACTTTATATATCAGTCTACACCGCTGAATTGTGAAAATCACAATTCAAGAGTTGTGAATATCGAAAATCCAGAATTGCGAAAATCACAATTCAGTAATTGTGAAAATCAAAGTTCTGAAATTGTGAAAAACACAAATCAAGAATTGCGATTCTCACAAACAAATAATACTGATAATAACTATACTGATTTTAATGATACTGAAAAGAGTAATATTGAGTTGAACGATACTGAAATCGTATCATATCCTATCAGACAGGAAAATGAGAATACCACACCTCCCTATCCTGCACCGAAAGGCATTGATACGATACGATGGATAGAAAATCGGCGAAAGTATGAAAAGCTAATCAAGAAAAACATTGACTATGACAGTATCTCGGAAAGATACAGTAAGGCGTGGCTTGATGAAATTGTGGCAATAATGGTCGATGTGGTATGCAGCGACGAGCCGACAATCCGCATAAACAAACAGGAATATCCTCACGAGGTTGTAAAGAGCAGATTTTTGAAAATTGACTCGTCGCATATTGAATATATAGACTTCGCCCTGCGGAGCAACACATCAGATGTCCGGAATATCCGGGCATTTTTAATTACAACGATTTATCGGTCGTTTGAAACGGCAGATAATTGGTTTTCGGCAAAAGTAAAACACGATATGGCAAATGTATAGGAATCGGAGGCGGTGTATGTGGAAAATATCGAACTGCTGGCAAATGCCATAATTCTGCAAGCGGTAAAAGATTACAGGCATACATATTCGCCGCAATGCAGAGCAGAAATCAAGCGTTTTTTCCGTTCCGAATGGTTCCGTGCTTTAACACGGCTTGACGGAGAAATGCTTATAACAAGATTAGAAAATGAAAGGAATGGTTTTTATGGGTAAAATAATCGCAATATCAAATCAGAAAGGCGGAACGGGCAAAACAACAACTACCGTAAATTTAGGTATCGGACTTGCAAACGAGGGTAAAAAGGTGCTTTTAATCGACTATGACGCACAGGGCAGCTTAACACAATGCTTGGGTTATCCCAATCCCGATGAATTGTCGGTTACAATTTCAAACCTTATGGAAAAGAGTATCAATGAGCAGCCGACGGAACGCGGTGAGGGCATTTTACATCACTCGGAGGGTGTGGACTTTATTCCGGCAAACATTGAACTTTCGGGAATGGAAACATTGTTGGTGAATACTATGAGCCGTGAACGGGTACTCAAAAATTATCTTTCACAGATAAAGGACAATTACGATTATGTGCTGATAGACTGCACTCCGTCGCTCGGTATGCTGACAATAAACGCACTCACGGCGGCAAATGAGGTAATTATTCCCGTACAGTCGCATTTTCTTCCGGCAAAAGGGCTTGAACAGTTGCTTGGTACGGTTGCAAAGGTTAAACGGCAGCTTAACCCGACACTTAAAATCAACGGAATACTGTTGACTATGGTTGACGGTCGCACAAATCTTGCAAAGGATATATCACAGCTTATACGAAAGACCTACGGCGGCAATATAAAGGTTTTCAAAACAGAAATACCGCTTTCTGTAAAAGCAGCGGAAACCTCGGCGGTCGGCAAAAGCATTTACAGTTACGACAAAAACGGCAAAGTTGCCGATGCGTACAGAAATCTAACTAAGGAGGTTATGGACAATGAGCAACGGACTAAACATAAGTCTGAAATCATACGATAGTATTTTTCAGAGCGAGGAACAGCGGAACACCGAAGAAATAAAGCCTGTTCCCATATCCGAGTTAAAACCGTTTACGGAGCAGCCGTTCAAGGTGAAGCTTGATGAAGATATGGACGCACTTGTGGAGAGTATCAAGCAATGCGGCGTACTCACACCCGTAATCGCAAGACCGCACAAAGACGGCGGTTATGAGATACTTTCGGGACATCGCAGAGTTAAAGCGTGTGAGCTTGCCGGAATAACCGATATTCCTGTTGTGGTAAAAAATCTTGATGATGATACGGCTACAATTTTGCTTGTAGACAGTAATTTGCAACGAGAACATATCTTGCCGAGCGAGAAAGCATTTGCCTATCAAATGAAATTAGAAGCAATGAAAAGGCAAGGTGCGAGGACTGATTTAACTTCGTCGCAATTTGCGACGAAGTTAGAAAAGGGTCGTTCAGATGTTGAACTCGGCGAGCAAGTCGGTGAAAGCAAAGACCAAATACGGCGATACATACGCTTAACAAATCTCATAGACCCTATATTGAATATGGTGGATAACAACCAAATTGCAATGAATGCCGCCGTTGAAATATCTTATCTCGGCTCAAAGGAGCAAGCGGCGGTTATGCAGTCCATTGAAAAAGAGGAAACCTCTCCTTCTATCGCACAGGCTCGGAAGATGCGAAAATTTCATCAGGACGGAAATTTAAGTAATGCCGTAATTGACAGTATTATGATGGAACAGAAACCCGAAACGGTTAAAATTACGCTTGGCGAGGAAAAATTAAAAAAATACTTCCCGAAAAGCTATTCAAAAGCAAAAATGGAGGAAATTATCTTGAAGCTGCTTGATAAATGGCGCAGGCAACGGGAAAATGAAATGGAGCGATGAATATGTTAAAACTTATACTTATATTTCTTTTGGGAGCTTTAATGGGTGGAGCGTTGAGCGTTATATTTATGTGTTGTTTTATATCTGCCGGGCAAGCTGACAAAAAAGAAACGGAGTGATTGATTATGGAATGGCGAAAAAATCAAGGTTTTATTATTGTAAATCAAATAACGGTCGGCAGTGCTGAATTTGTGCTTGGCGTTCACGAAAAGAATCCGAATAGCTTTGTAACTTGGCAATGCAAAGGCAAAGACGATTATTTTTGGGGACATTATTTTACAAATCTGCTTACGGCACAAAAAGATTTTTGCAGACGGGCGCTTGATGAAATCAAGGCTATTGAGGTTATGAAGAAGCCGCCTAAAACGAATGAACGGTGAGGTGAAGTGATTGTGCGAAAAGATAAACGACAGACTTAACGGCAGCGGTTGTGCTGATATTACCGCCTATGAAGCAATGAAAGCCGTGCGGCGTGAGGAACGGCGAAATCTCATAGCTGAATTAAAGGCTCTTGCAAATAGGCACGGATACAGAATTGTCAGTACGATACGCCTTAAAGATATGGAAGGTGATACACCAAATGACGAATAAAGATTGCTTTGCATACCGAAATGACCACTACTGCACAGTGCTGACTGAGGTTGTGTGCAAAAGCAAGCAATGTAAATTTTATAAAACTCATAAAAAGTACCGTGATGACCTTAAAAAATATCCGCCCTGTGATTATGCGGACATTTACGCAAAACGGCACAAAAACGATATGAAAGGATACGGATAAAATGGAACAGAAAGAAATACGCTTCATAGATAGCCGTTATAACGAGCTTTTCCGAATAAAAGACGGCGAAAGCATTACGGTTAAATTTTCGGACGGCTCTATGTCGGACAGGAAATGCACATATATTGACGATTATCATACAAAAATTGGATATAATGTTTTTCACATCTGTGAATTTGCCGAGCTTATGGAGCGTGGCAAAAGTACATACCGCCCGAAAGACACACCGGGATATACGCTTGAAAAAATTGAACAATCGGAATTTGAATACACCTTTGCACCGAGCAAAAATGAAGAATTAAATCGTGGCTGCGTCTGCTATATCCGCTGTTATTTTGATAATTCCGTTGATGAGCGTTTGCAGACCGATTCCCTGCTTGAAAACAAAGAGAATTATGAAAAATATCATACTCCCGATTTTGCTCTTGAATGTGATAATGTTGTAAACTACCTCAGATTCCAAGCAGACACGCCTATTCTCAAAAGCAGGGTTGCAATGCACAATGCGGCATACGACTTAAAAGCTGAAAGGCTTGCAAGCGACAAAGATGTCTGCGGCTACAAGGTAACAACAGATAAAAATGTATTTTACATACGGTGTGACCCACGCAAAAATACATATAACGCATATATCTATTGTTATGATAAACAGGCATTGCAGACCTACAAGGATTTGAAATTCGTTGATCAGAACTATGACGCAATCAGCAAGGACAAGTTTTACAAAACCGCAAACGGAGTTACGGAAATGTACTATAACCCCGATGCAAATGCCGGAGGACAACTCGTTGAACTAACCATATATAACGAGGATATTTTGGATGCGGCAAAGCTATATAAGAAACCGCAGGACTTTTTCTCTCACATTGAGGGAATGTCAAAAGGAGCTTTGTATGATGTCGGCACCGAAACCTTTATGGAAGCGGCGAAGGATTTTATCGAAAGCAAGGCGGATTTTGAGGGTTGCACGCTTAAAACAATGAACGCTCTCAAAAAATATGCTGCTCCCGAAAAATCAAAAACCGATAAAGAGCCGGAGCGATAATTTTTTGCAAGGCGATATAAAATACAGTATAATAAAAGTACAGAGAAAAGGAGCGTGATTTTTATGATGACAGCGAAAATAAACTTTATAACAAATAACTTGCTTGTGGATATGACTTGCAGAGAAAACGAACTCCGCAGCAGCTTGCAGAACATCGGAATACTTATTGTGCCGAATATGATATACCTCGATAACCGCCGCACACTTCAAATTCAGCTTAACGCAAATGATGAGGTCGGCGAAATCGTGAAAACGCTTATCAATACCGAGCGTGATACTCTCGGAACGGTTCAAAGGCTGTGCCGGAGCGTGTATTGCTTAAATGCAAAACACCGTGCGGAGCTTATCGAAATGATAGAAAACGGCGAAATCACAACCGCCGCCGAGGGTATCGAAATGGCAAAGCGGCTTCGTGAGCCGATGCAGATGTGCAGATGAAAAAATAAATAAAAATCCATACAAGAGCATTGAAACCAACCACTTCAATGCTCTTTTTTTATGAAAAAAATTTAAGGAGCGATACAAAATGAATAATAAAAAACAATTATGCCCGAACTGTAAAACAGGTGCGGACGCATTAAAACTTGACCCAAACGAGCCGATGTGTCCGTATTTGGAATTTCATAACGGAAAGGCTTGCACAAAGTATGTGCCTATCGAAAAAGAGGATAAATAATATTTGCAAAATAAATTGCTGGAGGTGAAATGCAAATGGCGAGCAAGCTGCAAAATATTAGTGCATTGTCAAACGAAATCGGCAAAAGCCTTGCCGAATATGAAAATTGGACGGCGTTTTTGAAAAGTGCGGCGTGGCAATACAAATATCCGTTTCAAGACCAAATCTTGATTTATGCCCAGCGACCGGACGCAACGGCTTGTGCGAGCATTGATGTTTGGAACAAAAAGCTCAAAGCGTGGATAAACCGTGGCAGCAAGGGCATTGCCCTGCTTCGTGAGGGCGACCGTGGCAAATATCTTGACTATGTTTTCGATATTTCCGACACGCATAGTAACAATGGTCCGATACGGCTGTGGCAGTACAACAGCCGCTTTGACAATGCCATTATCGAAACGCTTGAAAATTCGTTCGGTGGGCTGAAAAAGAAAAGCAGTATCACGGACGCAATTCTTTCAGCGGCAGAAAATGCGGTCGAGGACAGTAAATCAGACTATCTATCAGAACTTAAATACGCAAAAGAAAACAGTTTTTTGGACGGCTTGGACGAGCTTAATATTGATGTGGAATTTCAGCAGACTGCGGAAGTGAGCATTGCATATATTGTACTTCAAAGACTCGGAATTAACGCAGATAATGTTTTTGAGCGTGAGGACTTTCCGCATATTATGAATTTCAACACAATTCCGGCACTGTCGGTTTTGGGTAATGCGGTGTCAAGCATTTCGGAGGAAACTCTCCGAAACATATCCGAAACTATCAGAGCCGAAGTGCGTGAAGAAATAAATGCCCGAAAAAATTTTGCGAAAAAGGAAAATGCGGTGTATAATGAAATCAAAGAAAAAGACGCACCGACAATAAATAATGAAAGGACGGATAATTATGACAGAGATAACATACACGGAAGTGAACGGATACCTGATTCCGAACTTGACAACGGAACAAGCGGAAGTACAGATAGGCAAATACGGACAGATGAGGCGGAAATTTCTCAAACAGAGCCGACCGAGCCTATACACGAGCTTGATGATAACAGGCAAGATAACGGAGCATCTGCTGGAAGTACAGACATCAGCGACCGAGCAGATACAGAAGATAGTCCGGAAATTGGCACAGACAGAGGGCGTGAACGAGGAACTGAAAGCGAAAGACCCGATGATGTGGGCAGGACTGATGAACAACCTACTCCATTCAGCGGAAGAAGTCGTACTGCCGGAGGTAGTTTACAGTTAAGTCTGTTCGACCTCATTCCGACAGAAGAACAACAGCGAGAAACCGTACAGAGAGCAGCACACGAAATTTTCGGTGCTGCTTTTTCTATGCCCCGGCAGATTATTGACGAAGTTTTATGCGATGGCTCATTAAACCCTCAAAGCCGTTTAGATATTTGCATAGAATTTTCAAAGAATAAATCTCTTGCGGATAAATCAGAATTTCTTAAAAGCCTTTACGGTACTTCCGGTAAAGGCTTTGTTGTTGACGGACGGAATGTGTCTGCTTGGTGGAGTGAGCAAGGTATTCGTATTTCATACGGTAATACGGCAAATATAAACACTGCTCAGCTCATTTCTTGGGAGGATGCGGCAAAACGCATTGACGAGCTTTTGGATTTGGGTAGATATGCACCGTCAAGTGTGCTTTTACAAATGCGGAGTTATGAACTGAAAAAGGCAGCAGACGCATTTTTGTATATGGAGAAAGACCTTGATTATGACGAATTTCCCGACCTAAAAGATATGTTCAATGAGGAATGGTTTAAGGGCGGTTTTCCCGACAGCACAAAGCGTATCGCAGAAATGCTTAATAATCCGGAGCAGTTATCTGAGCTTACGGAAATAACGGCGGCTCTTGCCGAGCGAAACAAAAATGAGGATATAATGCGTTTTCGTATGTATCGACCGGAGCGTGTGTATAAACAGCTTTCCGATTTACAGCTTGAGCGTAAAACATATACTTCGCAAAGGCTTACCGATACGGCTGCTGACAGATTTATCACAGAGGACTTTATCGATAAATACTTTATTGACGAGGGTATTTACAGAAAGTATGATACGGCGGAGTTTTTCAGAGAGCATACCGACCGCAAGGAACGGGTTGACTACTTGAAAAAGCTGCACGGTACTACCTATGGTGGTTCTCATAATTATATTCACTTTCAAAACAGCAGAAAAGGTATTGAATTCAGTCTTGGCGATTATTCAAAGCCTTACGGGAAAACACTTGTCAAATGGAATGACCTTGAAAAGCGTATCACCCGTCTTATTGACGAGGATAAATATTTCACCGCAGAGGATAAAGAGAAAAATATTCCCGACCTTTTGAAAGAACGGGAACAACAGCGTATACGCAGTGAACAAATAGCGTTTGTTGAAAGTGTTAAGGATATGTCTGATAAAGAAAAGGCGGCTACTTTGCCGAAACGCATTGTATATTTTGTAAACACCATTGACAAATATGAGAAAGATATATTTGCGAATAACGGTGCTTCAATGCTGCTTGATGCCAATGAATTTGAAGTTTATGATATGCTCCGTGATGAATACGACAGATATGTTATTGCAAATGCAATGAAAAAAGTCAGCGGTGCGGCAGTGAGCGTTTATGACAGAAACGGCAGTTATCATTTTGAGGAGGAAATATCCGCTATAAAATGCGTATCCTTTGAAAAACACGGAGATACCTATGAATTGCACGAAGATGAAGCAACCGCCGTGTCTGAAATTCTCGGACTTTCCGTGTCGGATGGAGCAATCAGCTTTCCGGCATACGCTTTGGAGGAATATGCAGGGATACTTTCGGATAACGGATATATTTACGCTATACACGATGCCGACGAAGAAAATACGGTTGATAAATTCTTGAAGTCTGTGTCCGATGATAATAAAGCATTTTTTGAAGGAAACACTTTGAAAGCGGAAATCGGCAGAGAGATATACAGCGGTGATGAAATATACCGCCATATACTGAACGATATACTTTCCTTTGACGAAAACGGCGGTCTTTCAACAGGACTTGCATATGATGCGGAAACGGTTGAAAATCTGAAAAAATATGCAGCTCGTTACGGTGTGAAAATAACCTCGGTTAATGAAAATATACAAACACGAATTTCAAAAATGTCCGATGATGAAAAGGAGTCACATATCGGTTATGTTGAAATTAACCTTGATTACAGTCGAAACGACCTGTTGACAGATGATGATATGGCTTTATACAGAGCTTTAATCGAGGAACGGTTTGAAAAAGAAAATCAACCGCAGCAGCCGTTCTCCGAATATCTTGCAGAGCTTCACAAAGACGATAACGGCTCAAAAACCGTCGTCCTTATTCCTCTCGGTGATTTTTACGAAAGCTACGGCGAAGATGCGGAAAATGTGGCACAGGTGCTTGATATAACCGTAATCTCAAAGGAAATTGACGGAATACGCTATCCGATGTGCGGCTTTCCGAAACACATTACGGACGAATATGTCAACAAACTGCTATATGCCGGGTATGATGTTGTCATTGCCGATGAAAACAGAAATTCGCACAGGCTTTTGTCGGCAGATAAAATTATACCCGAACAGGCACAGCAAGCGGAAAATGAGCCGAAGCAAACAGAAACACCGCCGACGGATGTGCAAACATCAGAGCCGACGGAAACACCCGAAAGCCTTGTCGGAACGGAGCTTACCATTGATGACCGCAAATTTGTTGTAGACAGCGTAAATACTGACTTTAACAAGGTGTCATTAAAGGATATAACCTTTCAAAACAGTACGGGTTTTCCCATATTCCGCAGTGAGAGCATAGATTTTGTCAAGAGCATAATTGCGGAGCAGGCGAAACCGCAGCTTACGACGGAATTTCAAAAGGCAAAGCCGCAGAGAGTGCAAAACACGGTTATATATCCCGAAATACCGTTGGCGGAAAGACGCAATTTCCAAATTACAAATGATGAACTCGGTTACGGTACACCGAAAGAGAAATTTAAGAGGAATGTTGAAGCCGTAAATCTTTTGCATCAGCTCGAATTTGAACACCGTCTTGCCACTCCAGAAGAACAGGAAATATTATCACAGTATGTCGGCTGGGGCGGTCTTGCAGACGCATTTGATGAATCCAAAGAAAATTGGTCGGAGGAATTTAAGGAGTTATACACCACTCTTTCCCCTGATGAGTATGAGCAAGCGAGAGCGTCAACACTTACCGCACACTTCACTCCGCCTGTTGTAATCAAGGCAATGTATAAGGCGCTTTCCAATATGGGATTTACGCAGGGTAACATCTTGGAGCCGTCGTGCGGAATAGGCAATTTTATGGGTCTTATGCCGGAGAGTATGAGCGGCAGTAAAATGTATGGCGTGGAAATCGACAGTATAACGGGCAGAATTGCCGGACAACTTTATCAGAAAAATTCCGTTGCGATACAAGGCTATGAAAACTCCGAGCTTCCCGACAGCTTCTTTGATGTGGCAATCGGCAATGTGCCTTTCGGAGATTTTAAGCTGCTTGACAAGAAATACAACAAGCATAATTTTCTTATCCACGATTACTTTTTTGCGAAAACTTTGGATAAGGTGCGACCGGGCGGCGTTATCGCCTTTATTACCTCCTCCGGCACTATGGATAAGCGTACTTCAAAGGTGCGCAGATATATAGCTCAAAGAGCCGATTTAATCGGCGCTGTTCGCTTGCCGAATAACACCTTTAAGAAAAACGCCGGAACAGAGGTTACGGCAGATATTCTGTTCTTGCAAAAAAGAGAGCGTATGACAGATATAATGCCTGAATGGGTTGAAGTCGGTGAGTTTAGCGAGGGGCAGTTTGTAAATAAGTATTTTCTTGATAATCCCGATATGGTTATGGGCGAACTCAAAGAAGTCAGCGGTCCTTTCGGTCCTACGCTTATCTGTGAGCCGAATGATGATATTTCACTTGCCGAGCAGCTTGACGGAGCAATTCAGAACATACACTCACAGATTACCGAATACGAATTTGACGATATTTCAAATGATGAGGAGGTAACTATCCCGGCGGATCCCGCCGTGCGTAATTTCAGTTTTACGGTTGTTGACGGAAGTATATATTTCCGTGAAAACAGTATAATGCGGAAAGTAGAGCTGAACGCAACGGCAGAAAACCGTGTAAAAGGTATGATAGAGCTTCGGGACTGCGTGAGGACTTTAATCGAATATCAGACGGAAAACTATTCCGATGATGAAATTAAGGCACAGCAGGCAAAGCTCAACACTCTTTATGATAACTACACAAAGAAATACGGGCTTATCAATTCCCGTGGCAATTCTCTTGCCTTTTCGGAGGACAGCAGTTATTTTCTGCTCTGCTCTCTTGAAATTCTCGATGAATATGGTGAGCTTGAGCGCAAAGCGGATATGTTTACAAAACGGACTATCCGTGCCAAACACGAAGTAACAAAGGTTGATACGGCTGATGAAGCATTGGCAGTGTCGCTTGCGGAAAAGGCAAAGATAGACATTGCTTTTATGGAGAAATTATCGGGTAAAACCGAACAACAGCTATATGAGGATTTACACGGTGTTATATTCCTAAACCCCGAACACGAAATATCGCCGGAATATGAGCCGAAATATCTGACTGCCGATGAATACCTTTCGGGCAATGTTCGTGAAAAATTAAGTCAAGCGGAGCAGTTTTCAAAAGACAGCTCCGAATACCGTGTCAATGCGGAATATTTGCAAAAAGTACAGCCGAAAGACTTAACGCCGGGTGAAATTTCCGTAAAGCTCGGCACGACTTGGATACCCGAAAAGTATATCGAGGAGTTTGTGTTTGAGCTTCTTTCGCCGAATTATTATGCGCAAAGCAAAATCGAGGTCAAATATTCAAATCTTACGGGTGAGTGGAATATTCAAGGCAAGAGTGCCGATAAGGGCGTTAAGGCTACCAACACCTATGGTACAAGCCGTATCAGTGCTTACAAAATTATTGAGGATTCGCTTAATCTTCGTGATGTGCGTATCTTTGATTATATTTACGACGAAAACGGTAACAAGGTTGCAAAGCTGAATATCAAGGAAACCACCATCGCCCAGCAGAAACAGGCGTCAATCAAACAAGCCTTTGAGGATTGGATATGGAAAGACCCTGCAAGGCGTGATGAGCTTTGCAAAATCTACAATGTTCGCTTTAACTCTATCCGACCTCGTGAATATGACGGCGAGCATATCACCTTTAACGGCATTAACCCCGAAATAACCTTGCGAAAGCACCAAAAGGACGCTGTTGCAAGAATTATGTACGGCGGCAATTCGCTTTTAGGTCACGTCGTGGGTGCCGGAAAGACTTGGACAATGGTTGCCGCCGCTATGGAATCACGGCGGCTCGGACTTTGCAATAAATCGCTGTTTGTAGTACCCAACCACTTGACCGAGCAATGGGCAAGCGAATTTTTGCAGTTATATCCGGCGGCAAATATTCTTGTTGCAACAAAAAAGGATTTCGAGATGAAAAACCGCAAAAAATTCTGCGGCAGAATTGCAACGGGCGATTATGATGCCGTTATTATCGGGCATTCGCAATTCGAGAAAATACCGATGTCGGCAGAACGGCAGAAAACCATACTGCAAAATCAGCTTGACGAGATTATTAACGGAATAATCGAGGCGAAAACCGAAAATGCGGAGCGTTACACCGTAAAGCAAATGGAAAAGACCAAACGAGGACTTGAAGCAAAGATAAAAAAACTCAATGACCAAGAACGCAAGGACGATGTTGTTACCTTCGAAGAAATCGGCGTTGACAGAGTGTTTGTGGACGAAGCACATTATTACAAAAACCTTTTTCTTTACACAAAAATGCGAAATGTCGGCGGCATCGCACAGACCGAAGCACAGAAATCAAGCGACCTGTTTATGAAAACACAGTATCTTGACGAGCTTACGGGCGGAAAGGGTGTCATATTCGCAACGGGAACTCCGGTGAGTAATTCAATGGTTGAGCTTTATACTATGCAGAGATATTTGCAGTATAAATCACTTCAAGACAGAGGTTTGCAGCACTTCGATAGCTGGGCGTCTACCTTTGGCGAAACCGTATCGGCAATGGAACTTGCACCCGAAGGCAGCGGCTACCGTATGAAAACAAGGTTTGCAAAATTCTTTAATCTGCCCGAACTCATTGCAATGTTCAAAGAGGTTGCCGATATTCAGACGGCGGATATGCTGAATCTGCCTGTGCCGGAGGTTGAATATCACAACGAGGTTGCAGAGCCGACCCAATTCCAAAAGGATATGGTTGCAGACCTCGGAGAGCGAGCCGAGGAAGTGCGTAAAAGGACAGTAGATCCGAGTGTTGACAATATGCTGAAAATAACAAACGACGGCAGAAAATTGGCTCTCGACCAGCGAATGATAAATCCAATGCTTCCCGATGATGAAACCTCAAAAGTGTCGGTATGTGCCGAGCGAGTATATGAAATATGGGAGGAAACAAAAGATAAGAAAGCAACGCAATTACTCTTTTGCGACCTTTCCACACCAAAGAATGACGGTACATTTTCGGTATATAACAGCATACGGGAAAAGCTGCTCCAAAAAGGCATACCCGAAAATGAGGTTGCTTTTATTCACGACGCAAACACAGAGGTTAAAAAAGATGAATTATTCAAGAAAGTGCGAAGCGGTGATGTTCGTGTGCTTCTCGGCTCAACCTCAAAAATGGGTGCCGGAACGAATGTGCAAAAACTGCTTTATGCCTCGCACGACCTTGATTGTCCGTGGCGTCCGGCAGATTTGGAGCAGCGTGCCGGGCGTATCATCAGACAAGGCAATACAAACGAGAAAGTGCATATCTACCGCTATGTAACCAAAGGAACCTTTGACACTTATATGTGGCAGACGGTGGAGCAAAAGCAGAAATTCATATCGCAGATATTTACTTCAAAATCTCCCGTCAGAGTTGCGGACGATATTGACCCAACCGCCCTGTCCTTTGCGGAGATAAAGGCGCTCTCGACAGGTAATCCGCACATCAAGGAGAAAATGGAGCTTGATATGGAAGTGTCCAAGCTGAAGCTGATAAAATCGTCCTTTATGTCGCAGATTTATGACCTTGAAGATAAGGTTGTGAAATTCTACCCCAAACAAATTGCGGAAATCGCAGCAAGAATTAAAGGTCTTGAAAAGGATATTGAAACAGTCAAGCAGTATCCGAAGGCTGAGGATAAATTCAACACAATGACGATTGACGGGTTTGGATATTTTGAAAAGGAAAAAGCGGGTAACGCACTCATTGAACGCTGCAAGAAAATGACCTCGGAAGAGCCGGTGAATATCGGTGATTACCGAGGTTTTTCTATGGAGCTTTCCTTTGACAATTTTCAAAAATTATTCTATGTAATCCTTGTCGGGAGCTTGTCGCATAAAGTTGAACTCGGAACAGATGTGTTCGGCAATATTCAGCGTATCGACAATGCTTTGGACGGTTTTGAAAAACGGCTTGAATTTGAAAAAGAAAAACTTGCGAACACCAATACGCAGTACGAAACCGCAAAGGTTGAAGCAAAACGGGCGTTTCCGCAGGAGGCGGAATTGCAGGAAAAAACAAAACGCCTTGCCGCAGTCGAAGCGCTGCTCAAAATGGATAAAAAGGACGATAATGTTATCGACACCGATGTTTCCGATGCGGAAGTGCCGCAGCAAAAGCGTGAATACGCTATGGCGAGGTAAAAAATCATAGTGCATATTGATGAAAAAGCTCCGTGCATATTGACAAAAGGTCGGTATTCCGATATACTATATGTGTAATAATATTGAAAGGACGGTGCTGAAAATGACATTACAGAATTTACTCGACAGCGAAAATATTACGAAGTATCAGCTTTCAAAGATGAGCGGCGTACCGAAAACAACCGTTATAGATATATGTTCGGGGAAAACCTCAATTCAAAAGTGCAATGCAAAAACCGTACAGCAGATAGCAAAAGCCTTGAACTGCTCTATGGAGGATATAATGGAGCTTGAAAACGGCGAATACAGCTCTGAAACAGGTATGCCGACGGACGAAACGCACTTTGAGTGCGGACTGCCGAAGAACCTTGCAGAATCGCTTGAACGAATGAAAAAATCGTGGAAAATTGTAGACAGCGGCAAAAAGGATTATCATTGGGATATATGCTGGTGCGAGCTAAACGCCGATATAAATTCCGCAGAGGTTGAAAACCTCATTTCAAGTGAGCAAGCGTGGTACTTACGGCGTAAATATTTAAGAATGGAAAGGCAGGATGATATATGATAGACTTTACAAATGCGGTGCAAAAAAACAAAACTTATGCCGGAGCCAACGGCGGTAAAATTTCGGTTTTGTATAACGGCGAGCAATATATGCTGAAATTTCCGCCGTTCCCTACAATAAATAAGGAAATGAGCTATACAAACAGCTGTATCAGCGAATACATCGGCTGCAAGGTTTTTGAGTCTGTGGGAATACCCGTACAGGAAACGGTTATCGGAACCTACACAAGCAAGGGCAAGGAAAAGGTTGTTGTTGCCTGCAAGGATTTTACCTCACAAGGGATAACACTTCAAGATTTTGCATCGCTCAAAAACCGTATCATTGACTCCGAAAGAAACGGTTACGGCACGGAGCTTGCAGATATTTTATCAACCATTGACGAACAGACAGCGATGGATTCCGAAACACTTAAAACAAGGTTTTGGGATATGTTTATCGTGGACGCTCTGATAGGAAATTGGGACAGACACAACGGAAATTGGGGATTTTTATATAACAACGCTACCGATGAAGTAACGCTCGCCCCGGTATTTGATTGCGGCAGCAGCCTTTACCCGCAGGCGGACGAGGACTTAATGAAGAAAATATTAAGCGACAAAAATGAGCTTAATCACAGAATTTTCGATATACCGTTATCGGCTGTAACCTATAACGGCAAAAAGATAAATTACTTCAAATTTTTGTCGGAGGGTAAATTTCCGGACTGTAACAAGGCTCTCAAACGGATAGCAAGCCGTATTGATATGAAGAAAATCTATGAAATTATAGACAATACGCCTACCATAACAGAGCTTCAAAAGGAGTTTTACAAAACAATGCTCACGTCAAGAAAAGAGCGTATCATTGATTTTTCCTTAAATAAATTGAAAGAAAAGTCAAAAAAGCACGATGATATGCAAAGATAATAAAATCAAATAATCGGCATAACCGGCAGGAGCAATCTTGTCGGTTTTTTTATGCCCGAAAATATGAAAGGAATGATGATAAATGAATAACAAAAAACCAAAACCCATAGGAAGAACGATAAAGCTGTGCAGACAATATAACGGCTTATCGCAGTCGGAACTCGGCGAAAAGGTCGGCTTTGCGAAAAAGACTGCCGGGACACGCATAGGACAGTACGAAGGAGAGCGAATTTACGCAAAACCGCAGATCACAGCAAAGCTGGCAAAACAACTCGGCATACACAGGCTTGCAATATCAAGGCTGTCTGTCGATTCCGAGCTTGAAACGCTCCACACAATTTTTAAGATTGATATGCTTTACGGACTTAATTGGAGCAAAAACGGAGATGTCGTATCGCTGTCGTTTCCCGATAACTGCAAGACCTTAAACCGACACTTGAAAAAGGTGTATGAAGCTCGGCAGGCGTTAATGCGTGGAGAAATCACCTATGATGATTACAACCACATAAAGAACGCCTGCGGAACATACAAAAAACGCAAATAAACACACGCAAATCAGTCTGCCCCATATGGCAGGCTTTTTGATACAAAAATTTATGAAAGATGAGGTAATCAAAAATGAACACCAATTACAACAGAGAAGCGTTTGTGCGCTCGCTTGAAAAGCTGTGTCTGCTGCACCTCGGCGCAAGCTCCTTTGCACAGGATGTGGTTTATGATGCGGAAAGAATTGTGCCAAAAGGTTTTGATCCGCTTATGCACTTTCCCTTTAAGCCCGTTTATGTATTTGAAGCATACGGAATCAGCGGCAAATATTTTGAAAGCGGATACGGTGAAAAACCGATATTCGGAAAAAACGCATATCTGCTCGACAGAACCTTCACGGTGAATACGGCTGAATTGTGCGAGATGTCGGAGGGTTACGAACTGTGGCTGCTTGACGATATGACGCTTGCGGCAACATATTATCACAGAATGATAGTCCGTTCCGATGACAAATTTGAAGCCGTGATATATCGCCGATATATGAAAGACGGGTTATATAAGTACGGAGAGGAATTTGAATCCGCCGCATTTTGGGAGTTAATTCAATATCTCATTGCCAAGTATCTCTGCGGCTATGAAGAATGCGATCATAAGTGCAGCTTTTGTGAATACGGCGAGATTATATCGGAATATGAAAACAAAATTAAAGCTGATGATGAGGACGATTGCGCTGATTTTGAGTATGAGTGCAGCGAGGACGAGTGCAAAAACTGTCCCTGCAAGGACGAATGCGGAATGTAAATGAAGCTTTCCCGGCGGAAAGCACAGCGCCGAAGGCGGACGGGGCAAATGCGGAGCATTTGTATTAGCAAGCACGGCATTTTGCTATCAAAATGCCCACTTGTTAGTGGCAATGCCCCTAATACCCCGCCGCACGGCTAAAAGAAAAGAGGTGATTTCTAATGGATAGAAATACTGCTGTATTGGTGCGTCTTTCTCCAAAAGAGAAAGAACATTTGAGAGCACAAGCTGCCGCTTGTGCCTTAAAAATGGAGCCATATATTCGCAAGCTGATTATGGGCAATATTATTCGTCCCCGTCCGCCCGATGAGTATGTAAGACTGCTTCGTGAGATAAACGCTATCGGAAACAACATAAATCAGATAGCACATATCGCAAATGCAGAAAGGCATATTTCAAAAGATAAAGTTGAGGAAGTGTTAAATCTGCAAAACGATATTATGCGTCTTGTGAGGAGCGTCCGATAATGGCAATTACGAAAATATGGACGGTTAAATCAAGGCTCGATTCAAGTCTTAACTATATCGCAAATCCCGATAAGACAAGTATAAAACCCGACATTGATGCGGTAGAGGGTGTAATCAAATATATCAAAAATGAGGACAAGACCGAAAATTGCCTTTATGTCAAAGCATATAACTGCACGACAGATAACCCATACGCAGATATGATAGACACACAGGAGTTTTTCGGAAAAGCAGGACATAAAAATGCCGTGCTTGCGTATCATTTGGTGCAGTCGTTTAAGGATTTTGAAACAACACCGGAGGTCGCTCACAAATGCGGACTTGAACTTGCGGAGCGTTTGTTTGCGGATAAATACGAAGTGGTCGTTGCAACGCATCTTGACCATAAGCACTTGCATAATCATCTGATTATAAATTCCGTATCCTATGCTGACGGCTACAAATACCGAAATAATTTCAAGGACTATTTCATAGACATTCGAGGAATATCGGACGCTATTTGTATTGAAAACTGTCTTTCGGTAATCGAGCATCCGCAGCGGAGAGGTATGCACTATGCGGAATGGCTTGCGTTAAAGGAAGGCAGACCAACCATTCGTGGAAGTATCCGCCGTGATATTGACGAAATCATAAAATGCTCATACACAATGGAGCAGTTTTGGCAGAACTTAAAAAAGCGTGGCTTTATCATTCATCGCAAAGGTCCGAACATAACGCACACCTCAATAATTGCACCGAACGCAAAACGCCCGATGAGGCTTGATAATCTCGGCAAGGGTTACAGCGAAGCAGAGATTTTGGAAAGGATAATCGCAACCCGAAACGGAATTATCACGGCTGCACCGTCCGAAATGCCGAAAAGGCAATACAAATTCAGAGGTAGCATTAAAGATGTAAAGGGCAAAAAGTTAAAAGGCTTTGTTGCCCTCTATTTCCACTACCTCTATTTGTTCAAAAAAATTCAGCGTAAGCAGACACCTCAAAGGGTGTCATTTTTTATGCGTGATGAAATGATTAAGTTTGACCGCTATCAAAAGCAATTCAAATTTTTATTCACGCATAATATCGAAACGGGCGAAGATTTGCAGAAATATCAAAAGGACAAGGAAGCCGAAGTTGAGATTTTAATTACACGGCGTAAAAATTTATATGAAGAAAGGAATGATGAAAATTGTGATGAGGTCAAAGACCAAGCGAAAGAAATCAATACGGAGCTTAACGAACTCCGAAAAGAAATCAGACTGTGCAAAGCGATATTTAAGGATTCGTATAAAATTGCCGAGAAAAAACGGCAGGCACTCGCTTTGCAGAAACAGGCAGAAAAGGAGATGAGAGAAAATGAACACAAGCGGCGAAGTCGCTGATTTAATGGCGAAAGAAGCTATCCAAATGACCGAATCGGCGGTCAAGCTAACCGCCCTCGGTGTAAAAAACCTTGCGGCAATCGTTATGGCGCTTGCAAATGACGACGGCAAGACGGAGGGCGTTGCAAAATTAAAGCAAATGCTTAAAACGGGAAAACAGCTTTGTATTATGCAGATAAAAGAAGCTGACCTCAAAAAATTTAATGCTGAAGCGAAAAATTACGGGATAATGTACCGTCCTGTTGCAGACAAGACAAACGATAACGGCTTATGCGATGTTATTGCCTTTCAAGACGATATACCCCGGCTTAATTACATTATGGAAAAGCTCGGATATTCCGCAACGGAACACGATATAGAGCCGGAAGCACCCGAACAGGCAGAAGCTCCGCCGGATAAGGCAAAGGACGAAAACTCAAAAAACCGTCCGTCCCGTGCGGAGAGAACAAACGAAAATCCGCACGGGAGCAAATCTATCTCATTAGAGGGTACGGCAAAAACGGACAGCGGTACTAAACCCTCGGTCAGAAAGAAGATTGAGGACATAAAGGCTGATTTAGAAGAAAAGAAAAAGCCTGCTCCGGAAAAGGAAAAGGCTATACAACACAAGCAGCCGCAGCAGAAAAAACGCAAAAAGAAAAACCGGAAAGGCAGAGAGTAAATGAAAATTACATATCCACACTACAGAGAGCCGCCGTAAATTATGGCGGCTTTTCGTAATATATAAACCAAACTATAAATTTGTAAAGGAGAATTTTATTCTATGAAAACCAAACATTTTTCTATGAAATCGGTTATTTCAATGCTGCTTGCAGTTATTCTTGTTGCAGGCACACTCCCCGTGTCGGTCTTTGCGGCACAGAAAAGCGATTACGAAGATCCTGCGGATAATTGGCTCAAAACCAATAACCGCACAAATGAGTTGGATATGAACGCAACCGTAACCTATGAAACGCAGTGGTGCCCGGTATGCAATAAGGACACAACAGTTTTAACTTACCGTGTACCCGAATACACCAAATCGGGACAGACGGCTATGAATCACGGTGTTAAGTGGTCAGACGGTTATGACCTTGAGGGCAAGAAAAAAGGTAACACCGACAGCGGCACTCCGGGCGTGGACGCAAGCTATACGGGGTATCATTACACAAAGTCTGTGTGTCAGACTTGCGGCACAATTAACTCCGTTGACGGTTCGGGAGCATATAACTTTAACAACAATGTTTATGGCTTGAACTCCTGCGACCACAACTTTTTTATCGACTTTGATAATACAACTTACGAGTTGTATGACGAACATCAGCACACAACCGTATTAAAGAAAGGCGAATACTGCCAATTTTGCAAAGGTACTTATGCAAAGGCAACTATCAAGAAAGAGTCGCACGACCTTTCAAGTACGGTTGACGGACAGATCGGCAACAACCGCTTTTACCTAACGGAAAAGTGCAATGACTGCGGTTATACCACAAGCGAATATGTTGCGGCAAAGTCGGTTGTATCTTCATATTACGGAACGGCGGACGGTGACGCACATACGGTAAGCGTATCTGATTTATCCGACAGCGGTGTGCATACAAAAATCCGTTACGGCAAAACCGCCTCCGACTGCTATATGACCTCCGCACCGAATTACACCAAAGCCGGATATTACCCCGTATATTATGAAATCAGCTATAAGTACGGCGGTGAAACAATGGTTGAAAACGGCGTAAGCTATGTGTGGCTGTTGGAGGACAAAAAGGACGATAACAACGGCGGAACGGTTATTGTGCTTCCCGAAAAGCACGAACACGATTACAGATATTTGGAAACCATTGCTCCCTCTTGTGATAATCTTGGTTATGAAAGATGGCAGTGCGACGGCTGCGGTAATCTTGATAAGAGAAATTACACAAAGGCAACCGGGCATAATTACAAGGCAATCACCATAAGAGAAGCTACTTGCAAGCAGGGCGGTTTGAAATTAAATCTTTGCGACAAGTGCGGCAGCTTTTATGAGGAAACCACTCCTGTCGGCGAGCATAAATATAAGACAGAAAAGGTGCAGCCTACTTGCAGAAATGTAGGCTATACAAATCATACTTGTGAAATCTGCGGCAACTCATATATAACCGATATGACGCCGATTATCTCACACGCTTATGAGCGTATCACAAAAGAGCCGACTTGTACCGATAAAGGTTATGCAACATCGACTTGTACTATGTGCGGGCAGACATTTGTATCGGATTACACAGAACCTACCGGACACGATTGGGACGAGGGACACACAATCACATCTTCCTCCTGCACCTCTGAGGGTGTTATTGAATATAACTGCAAAAACTGCTCGGAAAAGATGATTAAGGCAGAAAGTGCAACGGGACATACGCCGGGCAAAGCAGCTACTTGCACGGAGCCGCAAACTTGCGAAAAGTGTGGTACGGTGTTAGCACTTCCGAAAGGACACAGCTATTCCGAAAAGATAGTTGCTCCGACTTGCACAGCTATGGGCTATACGGAATACAAATGCGATAACTGCGATGACAGCTATGTTGGTGATTACATTGATAAAGCAGAACACGATTACAAAAAGACCGTATCTGCTCCGAGTTGTACTGCTATGGGATATACGGTGTATGAGTGTAAAAACTGTGATGATGAATTTATTTCAGACTACACGGAAAAGAAGCCTCACAATTACAAAGCAGAAATCACAAAACCGACTTGCACAGAGTTCGGGCATACAACCTATACCTGTGCCGACTGCGGTGATAGCTATGTTGCGGATTATACCGACAAGACGGAACACAATTATGATAAAAAGGTTATTCCGCCGACTTGCACCGAACACGGTTATACCGTTTACACTTGCCCCGACTGTGGCAAAGAGTATATCGGAGATTTAACCGACTGTGAAAAACACACATACAAGAAAACCGTAGTTCCACCCACTTGCACAGAAATGGGATATACAATTTACACCTGTGAAAGCTGCGGCGATAGCTACAAGGCTGACTATGTTGACAAAGCTGCTCACGATTATACAAAGACTGTAACTGCTCCGACTTGCACGGCTCTCGGATATACTGTGTATGAGTGCAAAAACTGTGATTATAAATATATCAGTGATTACACCGATAAAATCAATCACAGCTATATTGCCGATGTAACCGAGCCGACTTGTACGGCTTCCGGATATACCGTCTACACTTGCGAGAACTGCGGTAAAACCTATATGGCAGATTACAAGGATATGACAGGACATAAACCGTCTGATTGGATAATTGACGAGCCTGCTACTATCGAACACGCCGGAGAAAAGCACATTGAGTGCTTGACTTGCGGTGAGGTACTTTCAAGAGCAGCAATTTCGCAGCTTGTAGAAAAAGACCGTACCGATGAGGACGGCAATTCCAAAGTCGGAGATTTTTCTATTCTTGTAACCAACGCAAACGGGAAACCGATTTTTGACAGTGAAATCAGCATTGACATAAATGACAATGTAACTATCAAATTGCCAAGCGGCAGACTGCTTGATTATGCTGACCAAACTATTATAACTGCAATTAACACAGATTTACAGACACCAAAAGCTGAATTACAAATTTTTATCTATGATGAAAACAATAACGCAGCAACGGGTAAAACAGATGAAAACGGTCAGCTTAAAGTGCCGAACAACAAAACCTCTACCGGTGATAACAGCGGTACGGTCGGCAAAGATGATGAGGATAAGAAAAACACATTTGTCGTAAAGGCTACCGATAAAATGAATGTCGTTATTCCGAATTGCGAGGTTTACATCGGCGAGAGCAACAATATCGTTGTAGATTTGCCGGAGGGTATTAAGCCGACAAGCGAATATCCTGTTATTATAACTGTTACCGACCAGCACGGACAGCCGCAGCAGGGCGTTACGGTAATTGCCATCGGCAGTGCCGATTATATTGAGAAAGGCAAAACCGATATTTACGGAAAACTCACGCTTCCTACTGCTTCTGACGGATTTACAGATAAAGACGGAAAGGTTAATGTTGATAATATCAATGTTATCGTAAATGACGAACTTGGTCTTATTTCAAATGCTTATGTAAAGCATAATGAGGACGGCTCTATTTTTGTAACGCTACCGGACGGAAAAGTTGTAGGATATGACAACAGGACAACAGTAACCGTGCTTGACAGCATCGGAAAACCTATGGCTGAAATTTCTGTTACTGTGAATGATGTATCAGAAAAAACATATACGGCATTAACAGACGAAAACGGAAAAATGGTTGTTCCGCCGCTTTCGGAGGATATTACCGACAGCGAGGGTAAAGCAAAAGTCAACGGCTACAATGTTTTAATTACAGACGAAACAAAGCCTATCGAAAATGCTTTTGTTACTATCGGCGAGGGACAGATAAATGTTATGCTTCCCGATGGTGTTATGATTGACATTGATAATCGCATAACGGCTACAATTACCGATAGCGAGGATAAGCCTGTTAAAGATATGACGGTGATTTTTACAGATAAAGCCGAGAGAACAGAAATCAATGTTACGGACGAAAACGGCAGAGCAACCGTGCCGCCGACAAACATTGATGTTACCGATTTCAACGGATACGGTGAAGTTGACGGATATATTGTAGTTGTGAAAAATGCTGTCGGAGCTATTGAAAAGGCACATATCACACATAATACCGAAGTAAAAAATGAGGACGGCAGCGTTAAATCGGCAGAAAATATTTCTGTTGAATTACCCGAAAATATTAAATTCGAGTATGCGAATAGGATTACAATATCAGTCAGCAAAAAAGCAGACAACACGGCAGTTAAAGGTATGACGGTTGTTACTTCCGAATTTGTTATTGAAGGAACAGAAACAAAGTCTTTGACAGGTGTTACCGACAAAGACGGAGTTATTATCCTCCCTCCTGCAAGCGAAGGCGTAACGGATAAAGACGGAAAAACTGATATTTCCGAAACCACACCGGGCAAAGATACCGACGGCGACGGTAAGGGCGACACAGAGGAAACCAAAACGGAATACAACATTACCGTTGAGGATACCAAAGGGAAAATCGAAAATGCGTATATCGAAATAAAGGACGGCAAAATTACCGTTGTGCTTCCCGATACGCATACGCTCACAACTTCAAATCAGACAACCGTAACAGTTACCGACAAGGAAAATAAAGCTGTAAAAGGTGTGTCGGTTACAATTAAAGATAAAACGACTGAAAAGACAGCAACAACCGACGCAAACGGCAAGGTTACACTTCCTGTCAAGTCAACAGGTGGCGGCGGCTCATCTTCCGGCGGTGGCGGTGGTCGTGGCAGCAGCGGCGGCAGCTATATCAGCTCTAATGTAACAAACATTACCGTAACCAATAAAAACGGTAAAACTTTATCCGTTTCAAAAACAACTGATAAAGACGGTAAAATCACACTGACACTTCCGAATGGTGCAGATCTCACAGGCGACAATTACTACACCATTAAGGTAACTGACAGCAAAGGTAACTCCAAAGCTGATGTTGCCATTACCTTAAAGGATAAAAAGAACAATTCTGCAAGCGGCACAACAGATAAAAACGGTGTTGTAACACTTCCGGGCAAAACGCATACGGCGTACATTTTCGGCTATGAGGACGGAACTTTCAGACCGGACAATAATATGAGCCGTGCTGAAGCTGCTGCTATTTTTGCAAGGCTTATTTCCGAAAAGAAAAACGAAAAGATAAGCGGCAAGTCAAACTTTAATGATGTATCCAAAAATGAGTGGTATTCCGATTATATCGGCTATCTTTCAAAGTACGGCATTATTAAAGGTTATTCGGACAACACATTCAGACCGAATGACAATGTTACCCGTGCGGAATTTGTGGCTATGACGGTACGCTTTGACGCATTGTTTAATGAGGTTAAAAAAGACGGCTACACCGTAAAATACACCGATGTTGCAACAAATTATTGGGCATATTCCGATGTTGCCTACGCAAAACACGCAGGCTGGCTCAACGGATACGCTGACGGAACATTCAAAGGCGATAACGCTATTACCCGTGCGGAAGTGGTGACGGTAGTCAACCGGGCAACAGGCAGAAAAGCTGATGAAAGCTATATTACAAAGAATGTATCCATACTCAACAAATTTACGGATATTCGCAACAATTCTATGTGGTATTACACAGATGTGATGGAAGCAGCCAATACACATCTTGCAAACTCAGCAAACAACACTGAAACTTGGGTGAAATAATCCTTTGTGCAAATGGGAGAAAGCAGTCGGAAACGATTGCTTTCTCGTTGTTTCTGTGGTATAATATTTGCAAGATAAATCGGGATTTAAAGAGGAGGAATAATGCAATGAACTTCTTTGAAAATACTCGTAAGCCACAAGGCTTCGGCGGAAAATTGATGACGAAGATGATGAACATCGGTCACGCCAAGTTATCACAATGGGGATTCTCAAATATCTCAGTGAATCCGGACGCTGCGGTACTGGATGTTGGTTGCGGAGGCGGTGCAAATATTGCAGCCTGGTTGGGCAAATGCGGAAATGGACATGTGACAGGAATGGATTATTCGAAGGTCAGTGTGGCAGAATCTCAAAAACTGAACGCCGCCGCCATTAAACAAGGGAAATGTTGCGTGGTTCAAGGTGATGTATCTGCTATCCCTTTTCCTGATGCGGTTTTTGATTATGTTTCTGCTTTTGAGACAGTTTACTTCTGGCCGGGATTGAAAAAATGTTTTTTTGAGGTAAATCGAGTTCTGAAAAACGGAGGGACATTCCTGATTTGTAACGAATCTGACGGAACGAATGACGCAGATGAAAAATGGACAAAGTTGATTGATGGTATGAAGATTTACACATCTGATCAACTCATTGCTGCTTTGAAAGAAGCAGGTTTTACAGAGATAAAAACGTATTCAAATACAAAAAATCATTGGATAAGTATTGTTGCAACGAAATAGCCAATTTCCGGTTTATATAACCGCTTTTAAGGCAACCTACGGGTTGTCTTTTTCGTTTCAGAAAATTTTTTGACGGTCTTTTTGTATGATGATACAATAAAGATACCGAAAATAAACTATTGAAACGGAGGAATTTCAAATGAAACGAACAGTATTTGCAGGCTTAACAGCAATGCTCATTTTATCAACCGCATTTACCGCACAGGCGGCACACACGCACGAATATACAAAACAAAATTCAAAGGTTTATGTTTGCGAGTGCGGAAAAGAAAAGCCGCTGTATTCCTTAAAAGGCGAAAGGGTTATAACTTTCAACTGCAACGGCGGCTCGTTATACGGCGGAATTTACAAGACCGACATCACAGAAGCCGTTACGGAGCAGAACAAAATCAAACTTCCGTTGCCGTATCATAACAGCGACTATCAGTTTGAGGGTTGGTTTACCGAAAGCGGCGAAAAGGTATCGTCTAATACAGAGTATTATTCCGATACAACACTCTATGCACATTGGAGCTTAACAGGAACACGCACTCTCACCTTTGCCGCAGAGGACGGCTCATACATTGAGTCTGTTGTAAAACCGCTTGGCACTGCAATATCGCTTGCGGAGTTTATTCCGACAAGATACGGCTATGACTTTGACGGTTGGTATTCAGATCCGCAAACAAAGGAAAATCGGGTAATGGAGTTTACTTTCAATGAAAGCGATACCGTTTACGCAAAATGGATTCCAAACGGAACGGTGATATATAACGCTCCGGCGGTGCAGAGAGTCTATGCGACTGATGATGAAATACTCGCTTTTGGCAATTACATTGACGAAAAGACGGGTGTACCTGTCACGGCACAATGGGTAGAACAGAATAAAAGATTAAATGAGCTTATGGAAATTTACAACGAAAAATTCTGTAAGTAACGCCTATCACACTTTTGGGGGCAGCTTTTGTATAAGGGAACTTATGCAGGGGTTGCCCCCTTTTTTATTTATTTTTAGAAAGGACTGATAACAATGCTTCAAATTTTAATGATAGTAAGGGATACCTCGTGAACAGACAGGAAAATCAAAAGACAATATATATCCTGCTCGGAATACTCTCGGTATTCGTTATATGGCTTGCCTTAATGGTTGCCGGGTGCTATGAGGAGGACATAAAGCTGTTTGAATTGCTTGACCGTTTAACTGTCGCTATGAATAACCCTACGCACATCACATTTAATGAGTATAGCTTAAAAGCCGTACTCATTTTCTTATTTTTTTATGCAATGGCTATCGGCGTATATTTTTCGTCAAGAGAAAACCGCCGACCGGGTGAAGAACACGGCTCGGCTCGTTGGGGCAATGTCAAAAGCGTTGTCAAACGGTATATGGATAAGGACAGCTATAAAAACATTATTCTATCTCAAAATATGCGGCTTGGCTTAAACGCAAAAAAGCACAGGCGAAACCTTAATGTGCTTGTGGTCGGCGGCAGCGGTGCAGGAAAAACTCGGTTTTACGCAAAACCGAATTTAATGCAGTGCAATACTTCTTTCATAGTCGCAGACCCAAAGGGCGAAATGCTCCGAAGCATTGCACCGTTACTAATCGAAAACGGCTATGATATTAAGGTGTTCAACCTAATTGAGCCGGAAAACTCGGACGGATATAATCCGTTTGTGTATATCCGCAAAGATGAAGATGTTATAAAGCTGATTTCAAACCTTATTCAGAATACAACACCGAAAAACGCATCGCAGAATGACCCGTTTTGGGAAAAATCTGAAATTGCGCTTGATTCTGCTTTAATGCTCTATCTTCTGCACGAAGCTCCGCCCGAAGAACAAACCTTTGAAATGCTGATGTTCTTAATCGAAAATGCTGCAACTGTTGAGGACGAGGACGAAAGCGGATACCAAAGCCCTGTGGATATTCTTTTTCAAGGCTTGGAGGACGAAAAGCCGGAGCATATTGCAGTAAGGCAATATAAAATTTTCAAACAGGCAAGCGGCAAAACTGCGAAAAGTATATTGATTTCAGCAGCAGTGCGGCTTGCAGCGTTTAACTTGCCGGAGATAGCAAAAATGACTTCATACGATAATCTTGACATAGGCACTCTCGGAGAACGCAAACGAGCCATATTTTGCGTTATTCCCGACAATGACAATTCCTTTAATTATCTTGTCGGAATGTTATATACACAAGCCTTTCAAGCGTTGTATTTCAATGCAGACAATAATCACGGCGGCGAGCTTCCAATCCCTGTGCATATCGTGATGGACGAGTTCGCCAATGTCGCTCTGCCCGATAACTTTGAACGCATACTTGCAACAATGCGGTCACGGCGTATTTTCGTATCAATTATTATTCAGAATATGGCACAGCTAAAAGCACTTTTTAAGGATAGCTGGGAAAACATCACAGGTAACTGCGATACGCTGCTTTATCTCGGCGGCAACGAGCAAAGCACACACGAGTATATTTCAAAAATGCTCGGAAAAGAAACCATTGACACACGCACAAGAGGTATTACAAAAGGTCAGCACGGCAGCAGTAACACCAATTATCAAAACGCCGGGCGTGAGCTTTTAACGCTTGATGAGGTGCGTCTTTTGGACAACAGCAACGCCCTTATCTTTATTCGTGGCGAGCGACCGTTAATTGATAAAAAATTCGATATACTGTCGCACCCGAATATTGCAAAAACCGCTGACGGAAAAGCTGTGCCCTACAAGCACAGCAAGTCGGAAAAATATTTACGAAATGATTTATCCTTTGCCATAAACGAGGATTTATCAAATATCAAGCTATTGGAGGTTGACGGGGACAATGTAAAAACATTTGATTTTGCACACCCACAAACAAAACAAACTGAAATTTTGGAGGTAACAGACAATGAAAAATCAGAACACAATTCAGAAAATAGCGAAAGCACAGAAAATTCTCCGCAAGGCTAAACTTGCACTTACGGTGCTTGCGGTTATGATGACCTCACTCACGGGGACGGTTTTTGCCGCTGACCCGCTTGGAACGATAAATAGCCTTTCAGACTTTATCTTCTCGGCGATTAAGGCTATCGGACTAATCCTGCTCGGCTTCGGTGTTGTGCAGATAGGTCTGTCGCTTAAATCGCACGACGCATCACAAAGAGCCAACGGATTTCTGACCTTCTTCGGCGGCGTCATCATTGCATTTGCGAAAGATATTTTGGATATGATAATGTAAGTGGAAAACTCGCACGAATTATAGTGTATAAAACCGTCAAAATATGCACAAGTTGAAATTACAACAATAAAAATCATTTATATATTTCCACATAACTTGACAAGTGGAAATATAGATGATATAATAAACATAGAAATTTCAACTTGTGCGAGGTGAATCTTATATGAAAAACAGAGCCGGAGAGCTTGTATCAAATCTGTCGGGCAAAATGGCATATAAATCATTCAAACCAAATCCGCTTCCCCCGATACCTGCTATCGAGCAAGACGACGAAATGGTGGAATACTTGGTAAAGGCAAATAAACAGATAGCAACAATAGAAAGTATTGCAAAACGAATACCGAATGTTAATCTGTTTGTATCTATGTATGTGAGAAAGGAAGCTCTTTTATCCTCTCAAATTGAGGGCACTCAATGCACTTTGGACGATGTGTTAAATCCTCTTATTACAGAAAATGCAAACAGAGATGTTTCAGATGTAATAAACTATATTAAAGCTACCGAATTTGCAGTTGAACGGTTAAAAACCTTGCCGCTTTGCACACGGTTTATCAAGGAAACACACGCCGTATTGTTATCCGATGTCAGAGGCAGCGAAAAAAATCCGGGCGAACTCCGTTCTTCACAGAATTGGATAGGCGGCAGCGGCAGTACACTTCAAAATGCCAGATATATTCCGCCGAATGTAGAGGATATGAAAATTGCTATGAGCGACCTTGAAAAATTCATTAACGGCGACAGTAATTTAGATCCTCTAATCTGTGCTTCGCTCATTCACTATCAGTTTGAAACAATACACCCGTTTTTGGACGGCAACGGCAGAGTCGGAAGACTGTTAATTACTCTTTATCTTATGGAAAAGAATGTGTTGTCAACTCCGGCACTATATCTGTCCTATTTTCTAAAAAAGAATAGAATCGAGTATTATGACCGTATGACCGAGATTCGCAGAAATGGGAATTACGAACAATGGATTAAATTTTTCCTGTTGGCTCTTTCAGAAGCAGCAACAGATGCCATAGATACCATTGATAAGCTGATAGAACTGCACGACAGAACTACGGAAACAATAAATGCTTTTGGAAAGGCAAAAGCATCGGCACAAAAACTTATTACCTACCTTGAGGAAAATCCTATCATTGAAATCGGAAAGACGGCACAAGCCTTAAATATGGCATATAACACCGTGTCAAGAGCTGTGAATTTATTGATAGATACCGGTATTCTTGTTTGTTCCGATAAGGTGGGAAAAACAAAAATTTATTCTTATGAAGAATATCTGAAAATACTTCGTAAGGACACATAATAAACATATTAAGCAAAGACAGTCATAGCTGCATAAAGCGGTTATGGCTGTTTTTGCGTTTTGGGACAGGAGGTGAATTACCTTTGAGCGATAATTGGATTGTAGCCAACCTTGAAAATGCGTTTTCCACTTGGAATGACAAAATGACGGAAATATGGTCGCTTATCACAACCTCGCCGCAAGACTTCAAAGGCGGTGCTATATGGGGTGTTATATCCGGAATAAACGGAGGACTGCAAGCCATAGGACTCGGTTTGTTGGTCCTCTTTTTTGCTATGAGCATATTCAAGTCAACGGCATCTTTCCGTGACTTTCAAAGACCGGAATATGCCTTAAAGCATTTTATCCGCTTTTGTGCGGCAAAGGTGGCAATTACATATGCAATGGATTTAATGACGGCGATTTACTCTATATGCGGAGGAATTGTAGAGCAGATTGCAGGCTCTCTCGGCGGTATCGGCGGTGCGTCGGTTACACTCCCGGCGGCAATCGAGCAAGCTGTGGAGGACACAGGCTTTTGGGCGAGTATTCCGCTATGGCTTGTAACGATTTTGGGAAGTCTGTTTATTACGGTTTTATCGTTCATAATGATTATGACCGTGTACGGCAGATTTTTTAAGCTGTATATCTATACGGCGATAGCTCCCGTTCCCCTTTCCTCATTTGCAGGGGAAACAACATCGTTTATGGGGAAATCGTTTTTGAAGTCGTATGTCGGAGTTTGTATGGAGGGTGCTGTTATCGTGCTTTCGTGTATCATATTTTCGGCATTTGCGTCAAACAGTACGCCAACGCTTGACACAAGTATTACAACCGTCACAATGATATGGAAATACATCGGCGAGGTGATTTTTAATATGCTCGTTTTGGTAGGTCTTATCAAAGGAGCAGACAGAATTGTGAAAGAATTATTCGGAACATAAGGAGGATTTTTATATGAGTTACAAAAATAACGCTATCAGCAGCGACGATCCGAAAGCAATCGAAAAGCTGACTGAAAAACTGCATAAATGCGAAACAGAACAGGAATTTATGAAAAAGGTAAATGTCTACTACAAGAAAAACGGAACTTGCGTAGGCTGTGAGGGTGTTTCGGACGAGCTTGCGGCAAAGCTTGATGAAAATATAAAACAGGCGTATTCGTGGGATAAACAGCCGTTTCCGTCATACCGCCTTACAAATAACAATGCCGAAATACGCAGACTGAAAAAGCGTATCGAAAACCTTACGGCAACGCAGAATACGGAATTTGTCGGTTGGAAATTTAACGGCGGCGAAGCGGTCATAAACGAAGATAAAAACCGTTTGCAGCTAATATTTGATGAAAAACCGAGCGAAGAACAAAGAACGATATTAAAGTCTAACGGTTTTCGCTGGGCACCGAGCGACAAGGCTTGGCAAAGGCAGCTTAATCATAATGCCTTTTATGCGGCAAATCGGATAGATTTCATAAAACCCGAAAGTGGCGAAAAACCGACCGACTTGCAACCCAAAACGCAAAAAAAGACCGAGCCGGAAAGATGAGGTGTTCTATGTGAATAAAATATTTTGCGGCAACGCACTTGATATTCTAAAAACATTTCCACCCGAAAGCGTGAATATGTGCGTTACAAGTCCGCCGTACTACGGTTTGCGTGATTACGGCGTTGAAGCACAAATCGGAAATGAGCAAACACCGTATGAATACATACAAAATCTATTGCTTGTTTTTGAAGAAGTAAAGCGTGTATTAAAGCCGGACGGAACACTTTGGGTTAATATTGCGGACAGCTACGCAGGAAGCGGCAGAGGTGCTTGGAACAATCCGCCGAAAGATTGGAAAGCAAAAAATCTTAACCCTGTCAATAGTAAAAGCCTGTTTGCTATGCCTAAGCTGTGGCACGGCATAAAGCAAAAGGATATGATAGGTGTTCCGTGGCTGCTTGCATTCTCTCTGCGTGAAAACGGCTGGTATTTACGCTCGGACATCATATGGCACAAGAAAAACTGTATGCCGGAGTCTGTCAAAGACCGCCCCTCAAAGTGCTATGAGCATATATTTCTGCTTTCAAAATCATCAAAGTATTACTATGATTACAACGCAGTAAAGGAGCCTGCGGCACAGAGCAGCATATTAAGATATAGCCGTGGGGTGTCGGATAAAACAAAGTATAAGGACAGAAAACAAGGTATATTTATGCCGAGGGATAAAACGGATTTTCCGGATATGCGAAACAAGCGTGATGTGTGGAGCGTGGCGATAAATGCGTCGCATATTCCGGGGCATTTTGCGGTATATCCCGAAAAACTCATTGAGCCGTGCATTATGGCAGGGTCAGCGGTCGGCGATGTTGTCCTCGATCCGTTTTTCGGCAGCGGTACAACAGGTGTTGTTGCGGTGAAAAACAACCGAAAATTTATCGGTATTGACATAAACCCCGAATACTGCAAAACGGCACAAATGCGGATAAACGAAATATCAAATGAAACGGAGGTAATCAATTTTGGAAATACGAATCAATAAAGAAATCAAAGACTATCACGAAAGCCTGTTTTTCGGACTTTCAACACGGCAATTTATCTGTTCGGTGGCTGCGGTCGGAGCCGCTGTCGGGATATACTTCGGACTTAAAAACTATATCGACAAAGAAACGGTATCTTGGCTTTGTATTGTGGCGGCAGCGCCTATCGCCATTGCCGGCTTTTTCAAATACAACGGTATGAATTTTGAAGAATTTGTCGGTGCGTGGTTTAGGTCTGAATTTCTCGCTGCCGGAGTGCGAAAATTTGAAAGCACCAATTACCTATATGAAATGATAAAGGAGGAACTTGAAAGTGGCAATGCTAAATCTGTTCGGAAAAAATCGAATAAAAAAGCAAAAAAGAAAAATTGCAAGGACTGTTCAACAGTCGATACCGATTGATGCGATATACAAGGACGGTATTTTTCGGACGGGACGGCTGTTTTCAAAGTCGTGGAAATTCTCGGACATAAACTATGCCGTAGCTTCAGACGATGACCAGCTGCAAATGTTCCTTGCCCACTCTGCAATTCTTAACGGACTTCCGACAGACGCTATGGCTGAAATCACGATATATAACCGACAGCTCCACAATAAGGTGTTTGAGCAAATCACAACGCCGTCCGATAACCCGAATTACAAGAAATACACACAGGAACTGAACGGCATACTGTGCGATAAGATGTCGGAAAGCAATAACATTGTTCACGAAAAATATATCACGGTCGCAACCGAAAAGAAAAACATCGAGGAGGCTCGGACATTCTTTACCCGTGTGGGAAACGATTTAACTGCCGATTATGCGAAAATATCGTCAAAAATAGCGGAGCTTGGTTACAAGGACAGGCTTCGCATTTTTAATGACTTTTTCAAAACGGGCGAAAACGAAGAATTTGATTTTGACCTCAAAAAAGCTATGGCGAAAGGTGCGGATTTCAAAGATTACATTGCCCCCGACAGCTTGGAATTTAAGAAAGACTATATAAAAATCGGTGATAAATTTGCCCGAACTGTGTTTTTGAAAGAATACCCTTCTTTCTTAAAAGACAGTATGATTTCGGAGCTGACCGATTTTTCACGAAGTATGATGCTATCCATTACCATTCAGCCGATACCGACAGATGAGGCGGTTAAAATTGTTCAGAAAAAACTGCTTGCCATTGAAACGGATATTACAAAATGGCAGCAGAAACAGAACGAAAACAATAATTTTTCCGCCAATATTCCGTATGAAATGGAGCAAATGCGAAAGGAAATCAAGGAATTTTTAGACGACCTCACCACCCGTGACCAACGAATGATGTTTGTAACGGTTACGCTTTTGCATATTGCCGACAGTTTGGAACAGCTCGATAACGATACCGAAACGCTGATGTCGATAGGCAGAAAACATCTCTGCAATTTTGCAACGCTGAAATATCAGCAGGAGGACGGTATGCAGACGGTATTGCCTTTCGGAACGCTGAATATCAAAGCTATGAGGACACTCACAACCGAAAGTACGGCGGTATTATCTCCGTATAAGACACAAGAAATAATCGACAAGGGCGGTTTGTATTACGGCATAAATGCAATATCACACAATTTACTTATGTGTAATCGCAAGCTGTTACTCAACGGAAACGGCTTTATTCTCGGTGTGTCCGGGTCGGGTAAATCATTTGCGGCAAAAATGGAAATTCTGATGTCGGCTTTGTTTTCAAATGACGATATTATCGTCATAGATGTTGAGCGTGAGTATGGCTCGCTTATACGAAATCTCGGCGGCGAGGTTATCACGCTTTCAGCTTCATCGAAAAACCATATCAATGCACTTGAAATAAACAATGATATTGATATGGACGAAAACCCAGTGTCGATAAAATCGGAATTTTTAATCTCTCTGTTCGACCAATTATTAAAAAGCAATGATTCAAGGCTCGGCGGCGGTGTCGGTGCAAAGGATAAATCTATCATTGACCGCTGTGCAATTAAAGTTTACGGTGAATATTTAAGCGGTAAATCAGAATATATGCCGACTTTGGTTGATTTTAGAAATGAGCTTTTAAGACAGCCGGAGGACGAGGCACAAGACCTTGCACTATCGCTTGAAATATTTACAACAGGCTCACTTGACGCATTTGCACATCAGAGCGATGTCAATACAAATAACCGCATTGTTGCGTATGATATTTTGGAACTTGGCGAACAGATGAAGTCTATCGGACTTTTGATTATGCTCGATAATATTTTTAACAGAGTTATGGCAAACAGACGGCGTGGCAAATACACTCGTGTATATGTCGATGAAGCACACTTGTATTTCAAAAATCCGTACAGTGCGGATTTTCTTTTGAAGTGCTGGAAACGGTTTAGAAAATACGGCGGACTGCTCACGGGTATTACGCAGAACATTTCCGACTGCCTGTTAAACGAAACGGCAAGAGGTATGCTTTCAAACAGCGAATTTCTGCTGCTCTTAAATCAAGCACCGTCCGACAGAAAAGACTTGTCGGAGCTTTTATCCATATCCGATACGCAGATGAGCTACATCACCAACGCCGGAGCAGGACGGGGACTTATCAAGGTTGGCGGCTCTATTGTTCCATTTATCAACGAATTTCCGACAGATACGGAATTGTATAAATTGATGAGCACGAAGCCCGGCGAGGGTTAATAAAAAATATCACATTAAATACGGCGGACTTCTTAATCGGAGATCCGCCGTTATCATTTACAAGGAGGACACTATGAAAAACAAAATGACTGAAAAATTATTTGAGCTTGCCTATACCGACAGTATGACCGAAGTGCCAAATCGCAATGCCTATGAGGAACGCTTGAAAAAGCTCCGAAAGCCTAATGCAAACATTTCACGCATTACGGTTATTGTCGTTGATGTAAACGGCTTGAAAGAGATAAACGACAACTACGGACATTTCAGCGGTGATGACGCAATAAAGACCGTTGCAAAGGCTCTCCGAGATACTATCGGAACAAAGGCAGATATTTACCGTATCGGCGGTGATGAATTTGTCTGCATATCCGAAAGTAATGTGCTGCCGTATATATCGCAATTTAAGGACACGATATATTTTATTAATAATGAAAAGCTGTATAACCTATCTGTTTCAATAGGCTATTCAAGATTCCACGAAAAATACAGTAAAAGCATTGACGATATAATCTGCCGTGCCGACGAAAAAATGTATAAGGATAAAAAGAGTAAAAAATAACGCCGGAGGTGATATACTTTGAGCGAAAAAGATATAAAAACAAAGCCGAAAACAACCACTAAGGCTGTTCAGAACGCTCCGAAAGCCGCAGACCGCTCTGCAAAAGAAGCGGTAAAGGATATAAAAACCGTGTCAAAAGATGTGATTATCAAAAATACCATAGATAAGCAACTTGACACACGACAGTCGGAGCAGCCGCAGCGAGCCGAAGTTGAAGCAACCGAACAGGTTGAAAACACCTACTACTCCGCCGTTGATACTGTTTACCAAAAAGGCAAACATTTTGCGGAAAACAAGTTAAAGCAACACCGTCAGCAAGTGAAAACACGGCAAAATCAAAATGCAGATACACCGCCCACACCTCAAAATGACAACATTTCAGAGGTGCAGAACACACCCAAGCAGCCTGACAATGCTCCGAAAACAAAAGAGAGCATACAAGCGGAGAATAAACCATCTGCACACGAAAATGCTCCAAAGTTGCAGAGCAAATCTACCGCACAGGTTAAGACCAAAGAAGCATATATAAAGTCGCAGAAAGCGGATATGTCGGAGAAATCAGCGGATACGGTTAAAACAAAGGCTAATTACATAAAACAGCACAAAAGCGCCGATGTTAAGGACGGTATCAAGCAAAAGCCGACCGAAATTGCACCGAAAACAAGAGAAAATACCTCTGTTTCCTCTGCTCCCACTCCAAAAACCAAAGAGCAAGCCATAAAGGACGCACGGAAAAAATATGTTTCGGAGAAACTGAAAACAAAAGCTGAAGCTGAAAAGACAGCTCGGCAAAATCATACTTCGGATATGCCGATACATAATGAAAACTTGCCGAAAACAAATACGGAGTTTATCAAGAGTGATATATCAACACCAAATGTCAATTCTGAAAATATGCTTGATACTGCCTTTTCCTCAAAATCTATGCCGAAAACAAAGGAAAACTACATACGCTCGCACGGCAAAACACCGTCCGACCTCATAAAAACACCGGACAGAGCAAAAACAATGCCAAAGCAAAATACCCACACCGTTACCCGAAATGTATCGACCGGGGCGAAAAAAGCAGTTAAAACAAAGGAAAGTCTTTTGAAAGGCACAAACAAAGCCGTGAAAACAGGCAATTCCTATGTCGGCAAATCTGCAAAGAAAAAGACCGTTAAAACAGCAAAACGGGCGGCAAAGACGCAAAAGGAAATCACGAAAAAGGCAGCTAAACAAGCCGCAAAACAGGCAAAACAAGCGGCTCAAAAGGCGGCACAGGTTGCAAAGGCAACCGCAAAAGCGGCAGTTAAAATCACAGTAAAGGTCGCTCAAATGGTAGCGGCAGCAACCAAAGCCGTTGTTTCAGCACTTGCCGCACTCGGCGGCTGGGCGGTACTGTTGGTCGCTTTAATTGTTGTAATCGTGGTTGCGGCTATTGCCGCAAGCCCTTTCGGTATATTTATTTCAGATGAAGCGGCGGATAATGACAGTATCCCCATTTCCGCTATCGTTGCAGAATGTAATATGGAACTTTCAAACAAGCTCGATGACATAGAAAATGCCGCAGCCGCCGACTGCAGTGAGATTATCGGCGAACAGGCAAATTGGGACTTGGTACTCGCCGTATTTGCGACAAAGGTTGCAGGCGTGGAAGACGATACAGTCGAAGATGTTGTTGTCATTACTGAGGATAAAAAACAAAAGCTCAAAGATGTGTTTTGGGATATGCACGAGATAACCTCCCGAACGGAAACGGTTGCAAACGGTGATACTAATGAGAAAATTGTATATATTACAATTGCGGCGAAAACAAAAGAGGAAATGATAGAAAAATATCATTTCACACGCAAGCAACAAGAAGCGTTAAATACTCTTTTGGAACAAGATGAAGTGCTGATTTCAGCAACGCAGTCACTTGCGGTATCAGACGCAACCGCACAGGATATTTTGAAAAACTTACCCGATACTCTGTCCGCAGAACGAAAGAAAGTTATAAAAGCCGCCTGCTCGCTTGTAGGCAAGGTAAATTACTTTTGGGGCGGTAAATCGTCTGCTATCGGCTGGGACTCAGAATGGGGCAAGCTGAAAACGGTATCGGCGGAAGGCAGTAAAACGACCGGTACAAAAAGACCTTTCGGACTTGACTGTTCGGGGTTTGTTACTTGGAGTTTTATCAATTCCGGGTTTAATGCATCTGCAATAGGACACGGAACGCAAGGACAAATCGCAAAATGCAGCCGAATATCTTGGGGTAACGCTCAAGCCGGAGATTTAGCCTTTTACGGTGATTTATCGCACGTCGGAATCATTGCCGGAAAGGACACTGACGGAAATGTTCTTGTTATCCATTGTTCGAGCGGCAGAAATAATGTCGTTATTACAACAAACAGCGGTTTCGGTTTTGCGGCAAGACCGAATTGTTATTAAAAAACACAAGACAGCGATGAGCATTTTTATATGCATTCGCTGTCTTTTTCGTTTCGTAACTGATAGTTATAATACTTGACTGTCAAAAACGCTCCAACACCTTGAAAAATAGGGATTTGAGCTATTTATAAAATAAACAGTCAATGTTAAAATTATTATAGTCAATTATATCATAAATGGCGTAAAAAAACAAGTTTTTGAGGAAAATTTATAAGAATTGTCCGTCAAAAATTTAAGGTCAAAGGAGTGATTTTCTATGGCTCGCAAGGGCGAAAATATTTACAAAAGAAAAGACGGCAGATATGAAGGTCGATATATAAAAGACTACGATTTGCAAGGAAAAGGTATTACCGGATATGTTTACGGGAAGTCATATAAAGAAGCAAAGGAAAAACTTTTAATTGCAAAAGCAAAGGTTAAACAGCAGCAAAACAAACCTCCCTCAGAAATGTTTGTGAAGGATTGGTTTGAAAAGTGGCTGTCAACGCAAAAGCACATCAAAAAATCATCATACACAGTGTATTCATCACTCGTTGAAAATCATATTGACACGGAACTCGGAAATATGCGGCTATGTGATATTACAAAACTCACAGTGCAGGGCTTTATAAACGGTCTTGTTGCAAAATGGGAGCCGTCAACAGTTAAGCTGATTTATACCGTGTTAAAGCTCGGATTGGATACTGCTGCCGATAACGGTTTAATGCCTACCGTCTGCAAGCGTATAAAGCTGCCAAAGCAGAAAAATAAAGAGGTTATCGTGTTCAGCAAAAACGAGCAGAAAGCAATAGAAAAGTACATTGAAAGCTCGGATAATCCTAACGATATAGGGATTTTGATTTGCCTTTACACAGGTATCAGAATTGGAGAACTATGTGCATTGGAATGGAAAAATATTGACTTAAAAAGAGGTGTTATATCTATAAAGCAAACGCTTTACAGAGCAAAGTCCGACAAAGGTAAAAAGAAAACTGAAATAGTGATTGCCCCACCGAAAAGCGATACATCTGTGCGTGATATACCACTTCCGAAGTTTTTAACCGCAAAGCTCAAAGCGATTGAACACGGAAGTGTTTTTTTAATTAACCGCAAAGGAAAATTTATTGAGCCGACTGTCTACGCTCGGAGATACAAGGCAATATTAAAAGAAATCGGTCTCCGTGATGTTAAATTTCATACGACCCGACACACATTTGCGACAAGAGCGTTGGAAATCGGAATGGATATAAAGACGCTGTCGGAAATACTCGGGCACGCATCTCCGACAGTTACGCTGAATATCTATGCTCATTCCCTGCCAGAGCATAAGGCAAAGGAAATGGATCGGCTGGGAAAAATGTATAATCCGTCTTAATAAGCCGTCAAAATTCATAAAATGCTTGAAAAATCAAATACTATAAAGGATAAGTCGTATAACTATCAGTTTTACGATTTTTTATTTTGTCCAAAAATCGCAGTAATTAAACATTTGACGGAGAAAGGAGCTTTTCTGTATGGAATATAACGAAGTTTTAGAGCATTTCAAAAAAATATTCATGATAACTCCGATATTGAGATTATTCAGCTTAAACACGGAATTATGATTTTTTATTGGGACGAGGTGGAACACTCATACTATCACAGCAGCGAACTTATACAAACTCCCGAAAAATTGTATGAGATATTAAATGAAGAATTTAGAAAATAATTTATTTGTGTTGAATTGCCAACGAAAGAAGGAATTTTCATAATGGAAAATGAAAAACGATTACACTGCTGCTTTACTGGGCATCGCCCCGAAAAATTAAGCATTTCCGAAACAGAGGCAAGACCTCTTTTGGAAAAAGCTATTGATACAGCGATAGGAAACGGTTTTACAACATTTATAACGGGTATGGCACAGGGCATAGATATATGGGCGGCTGAAATTGTGCTGCAAAAAAGAAATCATAATGCGGCACTGCACCTAATCTGTGCCGTGCCGCACCCCGGTTTTGAAAACAAACGAAGCGAATATGAAAAAGAACGATATATGCACATAATTCAAAATGCCGACTATGCAGCAACGATAAGCGACCATTATTTCAGAGCTTGCTATCAGCGTAGAAACGAGTTTATGGTTGACCACTCAAATCTTGTTATAGCCGTTTGGAACGGAACACCATCAGGCACAAAAAATACTATTGATTATGCTAACCGTAAGGGCGTTAAAGTGGTTAATGTTTTTGAAGCAATTATGCAATGAAAATAGGCTTTGCATATATATATATTGATAGTGTTGCAATAAGTGACGAAAAGACTGTTATGATTATAATAATGAAAAAATGATATGCACATACCACCCCGACAAAAAAACAACATCTGCTCAACACTCGGGCAATGTGATGAATCAAGAAATGTGAAATATAATAAATATCAAATAATAATGTCACACAAATATAGTTCATTTCACGAAAACGGCATAGTTTTGCTTTTGGTTTAATAATAACTGCATTTCGTTTAAGACTTGTTGATTTTGCTTTTTAAGTATGATATAGTATAATTGTATTTTTGTGTAAAGAAGGTGATGAAAATTGAGAATAGAAACGCAAAGAAAAATTCTTGCCCTGTCGCAGAGGATAATTTCAGAATGGTATAAAGGAAGAACCGACGAATTAATACCTTTGCTTGACGACAAAGCAATGTGGATAGGCGCCGCCGCTTCGCAGTTTTACCGCGGAAGAACGGAGGTTGCAGCTGCGCTCAAGAAGGTTTCCGAGGATATTCCCCCTTGCACTGTTTCAGAGGAAATGTGGTTTCTGGAGGAATGCGGTTCGGATTGGGGGCTATGCACCGGAAAATGGATATGCACTGTTACGAGCGAAAACCATTATCTTCAGCAGCCGCAAAGAGCAACCTTTCTCTGGCGAACAGACGGGAAGGCTCTTAAGGTAGTGCATATTCATGTGTCGGATCCTATTTACACAACCGAGCCGGACAAGGAATTTCTGGAAGCCGCAAGTGTGCGAAACTACAATTATGTTCAAAGCAAACTTAATGACAAGCGAAGAATTATTCAAATCATGACTACCGATTATCAGTACAGTTTGGTAGACCTTGATTTTATCATTTATATTGAAGCGCAAAAAGAATGTCTCTTAATACACACAAGCGAAAATGACTACCGCGTACATGAGGGCATTGGCAGTTTTGTCGAAAGAAATTGCCCGGATTTTATCTTTATACACAGAAGCTATGCTGTTAATTTGGATTGGATCAAAACCGTTACGCCGACAGAAGTAATTCTGATAAGCGGTGAAAAGCTTTCAATATCAAGACAGCGGTATAAAACAATTTGCGAAAAAATAAAAGAAAGATTCTGTTAAAAATTTTAAGGAGGCGCAAAAATGCAAAACAGATTAAAACGATTGTGTGCGGCGGCTTTGACGGCGGTACTCATGATGACGTCGGTGTATATTCCGGTCGTTCATGCGGAAACGGACACAGGCGGCACCGTCAGCGTAAACATGGCGGACCCCGGAGTTCCGCTCCTTAACAAGGAAAGCTATATGGACCCTGTCGTGAAAGAGAATTATCTTTATAAGACAAACGGAGAGTTAAACCCCGGATATAAGTTTGACAGGGTGAATTACAGCGGTATGAATTATCCCGGAAGCAATCTCGCACAGGCATACAAGACGGAACACAAAAAGAAGAATAACGGCTCTTTTTGGAATTGCACTTACGAGTGGGTGTTCGATAGCGATACGGTATTCCGCGACCTTGCAACTAAGAGAGATTTAAGAATGGAAACCCGTGGAATGTTAAAGTATGACAGCCATACAAACGGCCGTCATTGGACTAATCGTAATGACTTTGCAATGATGACTTTTCAGCAGATGTATCAGTGGGACGGCTGGCAAGGCGTCAAGTGGTACGACCGGAACAAGAAGCAGTATGTAAGCAAAAAGTCGGACGGCGATGAAATATACACCGAATACGGCAAGAATAACTGGTTTTTTGTCACAGATCGTACCGGTGAGACGGATCAGAGCGAAAGTGTCCTTTCACAAGCGTTCCGGCTTACACTCACTCATCAGGACTGTGCGTGCGGTTCCTCCGGCATAAAGAATGTGACGGTCGGTCTTGCGGACGTTGTTGCACCGAAAATCAAGTCCGTTACGGTGAATGAGGAAAACGGGAAAAAGTATTACAACAGCGGAAGCTTTGACATAAAAATTGACTTTGACGAGTACATTCGTTTTGCGGACGGCGGCACAACCGGAAAAATCGCAGACGAGAGCAATCGGCTTGTATTAAAAGCCTATGACAGACAGACCGGTGTGTATTTAAGCGATGTTACGGCTGAGCTTGTAAGCCTTGACGAAAAAACGCTTACATACAGATATACCGTTCCCGACAATAACACGACCGACATTGTTATTACCGGCATTGCAAGCGCCGATAAGCAGACGATGTTTAACGGAGATAAGCCTCTTTATATGTATACAAGTGACGGCACATATAAGCATCTTTCCGATTCGGACGGCGATATGAAGATTAATGCACCGTTCTGCGACCTTTCGGGAAACTCGGTGGAGATTGATTGGCAGCCGCTTTCTTTTTTGGGCGGAAACATTTATGTTGATACGGTTCCGCCCAAATATGCGGCGACCAACATAAGTGGAAGTATGATGACAGAGGAAGCCGTTACAAGCGATCCGGACGAATGGCCCGAGGATATCGACAGAAGTCAGGTGTTTGCAGGTGCAGGCGATACACTCACATTCTCCGTCGATTTTAATGAAGAACTGAAAATTTCTGATGTTTCCGAAATAAAGGCGACTCTTAATGTGAAAAATGCCGGCGGAGAAAATGTTGTTCTTTCGGGTGTAAAAGCGGAAACGGTTAAAACAAGCGTTAATACAAATATCGGTGTAACGCGTGTTACCTTTGGTACGCTGACCGTTGCCGAAGATATGATTCCGGAGAATGACAGCAAGGCAATCAGAATTAAAAGCGTTGAAATGGCAGACGCGGCGGATCTTTGCGATAACGCTTTTTCGTCCAAAGTGATTGAAGGTCTTGCCGTTCCGAAGCAGCAGGAATGGCTTGACACATTATCCCCGACGGTAAAAACCAATATTACGCCTATAGATGACATATACACTCCGATTTCTGAAGATTCTACATACGAAAGCGGAGAAACTGCGCAGGGGTTCTATTTTCCTGTTGTTATCAACGAGCGGCAGTATGAAGACGGAACCGTGTCATCACCTTCAAAATATGCGAGCGGCACGAATGCGGTAGGCGACGGAGATGCAGCACAGGAAAGCGGATTTTTCAGACTGCGCGATGCTGTTACAAATACCGATGCGGCGATGTTTGAATACTGCGTCACGGCACTTCCTGACCTTACCGGAAACGAGGAATGGAAAAAAGGAATCGGAAATACGGATATAGGATTTATTCAGAATGACAACGGAAACTATATTCATATAAGAAAATCAAAAGAGTCGAAAACGGCATTCGCCAAGCCTGTTCTCTGCGTTACCGGATGCGATTATGCAGGCAACCGCACGACAATAAGCTACAACCTTGATTTTCTAATCAGTGAAGACGATAAACCGACCGCCGAGGCTTCGTTCTCGTCTGAAGATGCTTCTGACGGAAAACCCGCTGTGATAAATGCGGTTGTGTCGGACAACAGTGCGCTTTCCGAAGTGAAATACAAGGTAGTTCTGAATGCGACGGACGAAAACAATGACGACAATGCACCTACAGAGGCCATTGTTGGAGATGATTGGGAAAATGCAACCTTCGGTTCGTATGCTTCTTCTGTTACGATAAACAAAGAGGTTTCGTGCAAGGACTCAACGAATAATTTCGTTTATCTTTTGGTGTATGCAAAGGACATCTGCTGTAACGAAATGACCAAAATTTTTAACTTTAATTGCAATCTGAGTCTGCCGGGCTACACGGTCGGCATAACAACCGACAGCATAACCACCGCCCCCGTTTCTGTAAGCGGGCTTGATAAGGAAGCAGCGGCAAAGCTCGGCTGGACGCTTGAACATAACGATGACACTACCACAGCCTATAAGTCCTACGGTTCGCTTATTGCGGTGGTGCGTGCAGGAGATTATGTCCTGGCGAGGTTTATAGATGAGCTTACAGACTCTGATCCGCAGAACTTTGATACAGGCAACTCTAAGGATGTCAACAAGCCTGTGAGCAAAGCGGCTTATAGCGAAGAAATTACTGACCTTCTTTCGCAGATGGCGCCGGCGGACACCTTTGCGGTGACTTCCGAAAGCGAAGGCGCGGCATTTGTCGGCGGTATGTGGTATAACACAATCGGTATCGACACAGCTACCGGCAAGGTCAGCACAGATGCCTATGGCAGACCGGCGATGTTCAGCGCGAACTCGAATTTCATCAAAAGTGAGGTGGAGGCATCTGCAAACAAGATTAAAAATTATTACGGTGAGGTTGAAATATACTTCCTTGAGCTTGATGCCAAGAGATACAGTTTTTTAAATAGCATGTATGCCTTCGGCAAGACTACAGCCGATATTGACGATCTTATAGCCGAAAAAGGAGGAAATGCGCGAAAGCCTGCGGGGCTTCGGAAGTATGTACTGAAATCGGGACGCGATGACGGAAACACCGATAAACCAATCAACAAAGCAAGCTTTGGCAGCGTATATATGTCGGATGGAACGGCTCTTGCAAATGATGATTTGCGCCTTAACTCCGACAGTCGATTCGGTTCGGGCGCTGACCCTGTAGAGGCAACGAAGTTTGCAACGCTTTCCGGTATGAAAATAAGCTTTGAGGCAGCCAACAACCGTGTACCTGAATGGGGCGCTGACGATATTGATTTTGAAAAGAGCTTCTATACCGTTTACCGTGACGGCGTTGAGTTTTTCACAGGAAAGCTTGAGAGCGGTAAAACGGAGCAGGCAGTCGTTTTCCCCGATGACAAAATCTACGAAAACGGAAACTATTCCGTGAAGGTAACTCTTATCGCAAAGGCAAGCGGACGGGAAGATACATTTGAATGCCCGTATATTCTCGGCGTTTGGAACGGCGATGAAAACACAACCGCCTTTGACAAGCTTACATTCAGTGATTATTCGGTAAGACCGTCAACTCCAAATGTGTGGGCGCTCGAAGATACACTTATTGACAATTCAGAGAATCACGGCGCAATAGAAACAATCGTCCTACCTTCCGCTATGGTGGAAGAACAGAGGGGCGAAAATATGATTTATGAACAGAATTACTTCAAACTGAATCTTTTTACAAGCAATCCGAGAATGGAGTATTATGAAGGCACAGATGGACGCTCATATATCAAAATCTGGAATGCCGAAGCTCCGAATAAGGTTACATATACCGCAAAGGAAGAACTAAGACCCATGTTCCACAGAACGGCAGAACTTATCGGAGCGATGAACCTTTCGGGCTATGTTCCGCTTATCGAAAGGAAGACAAATACGATATGCTATCAGGAGTTCACAGCCAACGGAAAGGTTTCATCGGTTAAACAGCTTGAAATAAGCTTTTCGGACTATCTGCCGGAGGTAACGGTTACACAGATCCCGAAGAGTACACCGGCTCAATCGGTTGAACTGTATGCTGACGCTTACAGCTTAAACGGTGATATTAAAAAGATATTGATTGCAAAAGGCAATTGCCTCACAGACGAAAATGCATCCGGATATGAGTGGACAGAGGTTGTCATCGGCACCGACGGTATTTTGCGCTATGCGGACAGCGGCGAAAAGGTGATTGCAGAAAACGGCACATATTCTATCTATGTTCTGGACGAAATCGGCGCATTTACCAAAACGATATTTGAGGTCGGAAATTCCGATAAGGAAGCACCGACGATTGAAGTAAGTAATTCAAATGTGAAAAACGGCGATTACAGCGTAACGCTTAATCTTTCGGAAAATATGAGTACGGCGGAAAAGACTTTCCTCTATATCACAACCGAAAAAACGTCGGCAGAACCGACAGAGTCGGAGAGTGAAAGCGAAAATGTCGGCATGATGTTCACTGACTGGAAATCAGCTCTTGATAATTCATTCGGAAACTCTAAAAATGATGTCGGTGTGTATAAAATGGAAGCAAAGGCAGCAGAAGAAGGCAATGCACTGACCGTTACTCTTGAAGGTACTCTGCCTGAAAGTGGACATCTTTACGCATACTGTGAGGACGAAGCCGGAAACCGCAGCGAGTCTGCCCTGATTATCGAAGGAACTGCGACAGAACAGCCGACCGTAACAAAAATTGAACGCGCAGCTGACGGTGGTCTTAAGCTTACTTTCAGCACAGCTGTAAAGATTACCTCACACACAGAGGATAAACCAAGCTACGCAAAGGAAAAAATCGTTCCGATATATAATGACGGAAGATACACAATTTCCTATGAAGATATATTCGGAAACGAATACTCACAAATGATAGAGGTTGCTCTCTCGGGTGATTTCACCATAAACGCTGAGGTTACACCGTCGGCGGCAACCAACGGTAATGTAACATTAAATGTTGTCTCCGCAAGGAATGATGATTTGTTAAAACTCGGCAGTGTAACCGTTTCGGATATGAACGGAAACGCTCTTTCAACTGAAAACTATGAATATACGGTTTCTGCTGATAAACAGTCGGCGTCGGTAACCTTAAAAGAAAACGGAATCATTAAGATTTCAATGTCTTACGGCGGAAAAACAGATACGAGAACCTTTGTTGTAAACAATATTGACCGTGCGGTTGACGCGGCTGTTCGGTGGGAATATGAAGCCGGAGAGCCGAAAGACGGCGAAACTGAAACCCGAGGGACTGTTACCGCAGTGTGCTATCCGACAAGCGATAAGGAAGAACTTATCGGTATAAACGGCGGCTTGAGATATACATTTGCATCGGGCAATATCGGCGATACATATACCTTTAAAGTAAGCGATATGGCAGGAAACACCGCCGAGATTACGGCAACGCTTCCGGTATCAATCAAGCAGGCGGAGGCTGTGCGCCTTGACAGCTATGATATGAAAGTATCGTTTGTGTCAAATTCGCGTCTTTCGGAATTTGACAGCTACAGCGGAGTTTATGCAGACAGTGAAGCTTATGACTTTGCAGAGTTTAACGCTACCCCCGCGGTAAGAGATATTTTAAGCTTTAATACCAACATCGGCGCAAAGCTTTTGGTTCTGCCAAAGGGAATATCGGAAGGCAGCATAACGAATGAAACGCAAAGCGTGGAGATCGACGGCGTTACCCTTTCGGGTAAAAGCATTACGGTTACTCAAAATGTCGAGTTCACCGCAGCGCTTGTTGAAAACGCCGAGTTTGCCGAAGGTGGCTCGCCGAGAGTTATTCTGATTCCGGTTAACATAACGAACATACAGGAAATTGACAATGTTGAGCTTATTTACGCAACACTGAGCCGATTTAAGCGCAGAGTATATTTTGAGCCTAAGGGACAGTCGCTCACACTTACCAATACCGACGGCATTTCACTTGAAACAGAACATCAGCAGTATAACGGCTATTGGTATCACGACTTTGACAAAAACGGAGAATTTGTATTCTATTACAAGGACTCCGTCGGTAACACGGGAAGCATTACCGCAAAGGTGACGGATATTATGGATGTGGACGTAAAGCCTACCGAAAAAAGTCCGATTCGCTGGTGGCCTTATAAGTTTAACCCCGATAACCCCGATGACCAAAGCACACTCACAAATGAGCCTGTAAACTATAATGTTACCGCTCAGGTTCGCTTTAATATGAATGTCACAGAGGCGGCGCTGTATTATGCCGAAAATGGTAATGCAAATAAACCGGACACGAATAATCCCGTTTTGGCTGACGATGCGGCACTCAACATTACGATGGATCTTGTGGATATAACATTTAAGAAAAACATCGGAGAAACGGTGCTTGTGATTGCTGGTGAAAACGATACGGATTATACGCAGCCGATTCCCTCTGTCGGAATTATCGACAAGGACGCACCCGTTGTTTTACATAACTATGAGGGTGGTGCAGCGGCTCAAAGCGTAACCGTAACCTTTACGCCGGACGAAGATGTTCTTTGCGCACAGAAAGCTTCCAAACTCTATTACAGCAAGACCAACCCGATGAAAGTCACGCTGACGGAAAACGGAGCGTACAGCTATACCTTTACCGATAAAGCCGGTAACTCATCGGAGGTTAAGATAGAAGTTACCAATATTGATAAAACAGCTCCGACAGTTTTCTATAAGCTGACTGAGAACGGAACAGAGTATGCAATCTGGGATGATGTATTAAACGGCAATAACGATGTAAAGGCATTGAGTGAGTTTTACATTAAAGCCGATGAAGCGGCAAGCTACAGCTTCCAGAAAATCAAGGGCAATATGGAGGTGGACACATGGACGAAAATCGAGGTTGAGCGCAACGGTTCATATCCCCTGTTCGTAACGGACAAAGCCGGAAATCAAACCTTTAAGGCTCTTTCGGGAATTGAAATTCCCGATACCGTGCCGCCGGTAATTCGTATCAATCCTCTTACGGTGAATGTCAATGCCGGTATCGGCAAAGATGAGCTTGACACAATTTTGAAAGACGGCGTGTATGTAAGCGACAATTTCACAAAGAGTGAAGATATTAAAGTTACATGGGTTTTGGCAGACGGCGCAGATACAAACAAAGCAGGCGATTACAGAGTAATTTATACCGCAAGGGATAATGCCGGAAATGAATCAAAATCGGAAAGATTTATCCATGTAGTCGGAAGCGATGACATTGTTCTCACCGTAAACGGAAACAACACATCGTATATGGGAACACTGATACTCGATACCGGAAACTTGACCTTCGATGTCGGAAATCTTGCGAATACAAACGGCATCTATGAGCCGTATTCAATATATGTAAAACGCGGATTTAAGACAGCGGGGCAAATGAAGAATAACTCGTCAAAAATACAGGATAACAAAGTGACGCTTGACGGTACGGGATTTTATACCGTATATATTATGACGCAAAGCCGCAAGCAGTATATCACTTATCTGTATATCGAGCAGTAACGGAGGGCTTAAATGAATAAAATATTAAAACGGTTTGTGTCCCTTATCCTCACCGTTGCAATCACCGCAGGGGCATTGCCTCTGACGGCGTTTGCGGCGGATGATGATAATGAGATTTACACACTCTCAAACGAATTTATCAAGGTGGAAGTCTCGGGCAAAAACGGAGGCTTTCACATTGATACCGTCGCCGGCGACAAGCTGGAAAAAGACGACGATAACAAAATGCTTCTGCATAACAGCAGTGAGTATGATACCTCCTTTACTTCCTTCCGTATAACTGCGGACGGAAAATCAAAGGATTACATTTTCGGAAGAAGCTACGGATTTTTGGGGCTTTCGGGCACCGATATAAAAACCGTAAAGAGCGACAGCCGCATTACTTCGGTATGGACGGTTGAAGGAATTGAAATCACGCAGAATATTGAACTTGCGAACAGCTCTTCTGCCGAAAACGGTATGGTTATTATAAGCTATACTGCGAAAAATTCCGCAGGCAAAAAGGCGGATAATGTAAGCGCAAGAATTATGCTTGATACCGCGCTCGGCTATCAGGATTATGCTTATTACAAAATTCCCGATAACGGCACATACATAACCGTGGAAAATGAACATATTGTTGACGGAAGCACGGTTGGACATATGATGTTCGGTTATGACGATGAAAACAAGCCGAAAATCACGGCATACACGGTAAACGCTTCGGTCGACAATGAGGAATGTGTTCCAGAAAAAGTTGCTTTCGGACACTGGAACAACCTTGCCGCTACGGTTTATGATTTTGAGCCTAATAAAGATTTGACCTTTACGAACCCTTATAATGCTCAGTATCTTACGGCGGACAGCGCATACGCTCTGTATTTTGATATGGGTGCACTTGATGTTGGCAGTGAAAGCACCTGTGCGACCAACTATGGTGTTTATTCAAATGCCGGCGTCGGCAGAGATGCGAAGCTTGCAATCAACATTTCGGGTTCCAATCCCTTGACTCTCAATGCGGACAAAACGGCGTATGTTTCGGCAAACGCAGGCGACAAAGAGGGTGAACTTACCCTTGGTGCAAGCATTAAAAATTTTGCGGCTGATTCCTTTGCCGATTTGAAAAATGTTAAGGTTGCCGTTTATCCCGATAGCATGATGATACCGATTGACGAAAACGGCAGCACAACAAACGCAAACGGGGAGCAGTATGGTACCCAGGCGCTCTACAGCGTTGACTACAACTCAATTGCCGCAGGACAGACAATGAATACTGATTTCAAATTCAAGGCTTTGACTGCCGCAAATGCCACATACAGAAAAATCGAATTTGTGGCATATCAGACGGACGAGAATTCTTCTGTTCTTACGGATAAAAATATTATCGGCAGACAGAGCGTGTATATTCTCTGCCCCGGAACGGACAACGGTATTCCGGAGGTCGTTTTAACGGGCTGTACCGAATATATCTATTATTCGGGGAAACAGCGTATCAGCGCTACCGGTATTAACATGATTATGCTAACCAACAAAAGCGATTATAATTTTGCGTTGAAACAGATAACAGAGAACGGCTACGGAGAAACAATAACAATCGATTCCGAAAACGCTGTTGTGGATACCGATAACAACACGATTGACTTAACCGTTCCCGAGGTCAAAGATGAGAATACCGGCAATTATAAAAAATGGCCTCTCGGAACATATCAGCTTGTGATAGACTATAAGGACGAGGCAAAAAAAGATGTCGTATCCTCAGCGGCAAAGGTTATTGTAACCGATGACGCAAAGTATGCAAATTTCGGCTACGGAATTATCACGGTTGAGCAGATACATCCCGAGAATGAGGATAAGAATACAAAACCCCGTTACGAGGTTAAAACCTACCTGACAGAAAAGGATTACAAAAAGTATATCGAAGACAACACAAAGGAAGTCGGCACCGGAAAAGATGCAAAAAAGGTAGAGCCGGAAATCCTTGTTGAGTTAAAGGGTGATTTTTCCGCAGAGAGATATGACGAGGACGACAAAGAGAAAAAGAATCCGTATTATGAGGCAGATGTAATAACCTCGCGCGGCGTGGCGCAGAATCCCGTTTTGCTTAATTCCTCTATGGAGCTTCATTCAGGCTATATCAAGGTTACTGTTCAAAACAAGGGTGATGAAGAAAAGCAGAGCATATTGGTTGACATTGACGGCGATATGAGAATGGCGGGAACCGGCACGGTTATTTATGATGGTAGCGCCGCACTTACCGCAATCGAAAACGGAACCGACTATGATTTGAGAAGATACACAAAAGACGGTATCCGCTGTGATTCATTAGGCGATAACGACAAGCGTCAACAGAATATGGCAGAGGGCATAAACTATATCTTTGCAAAGGATTTTGAACGCTTTGTCAGTCTTGCCAATGTCGTAAATGCAGACCTTACCTTCGGTGAGCTTGGCGTTATGGTAGATGATGACTGCCGTGAGCTTACAAAACTCGTTTCCTTCAGCGCTATGCTTGACTTGGGATTTTTGATTCCCAAAGGCAGCAAGGAGTATAAGCAAAAATTCAGTTCGGCATGGACTTCGTATTTTAACGGAGTGAAAAAAGCGGCAAAGGACACTCTCGGCAAAGCTATGGCGACTGACCAGATTAAGATCAGCAGTGCATATTTAAGAAGAGAATGGAATACCTTCAAAAACAATGAAACCGTTAAAGAACAGGCAGCAAGAAAATCGTCAGCTATGTCGCAGGCTACGGCAGAGGTTGAGGATATTCTTTTCGGCGGAGGACAGTTTATCGGTATAAACTTCAGTGTTGAAATAGGCGTTCCGCCGCTTTCCAAGGCAATGCCGCCTATTTCCGGCAAGCTTTCGGTAAATACAATAGGTAACTGGCGTTTCGGTGTCGAAGGTTCGGCAGACTTCAAGGGTATGAGTGTGGAAGCAAAAATCGAGATTATTTATTCGGATAAGCTGAAAGCGCCGTTCCCGAACGAACTTTATCTGTATATTGAGTTTCCGCCTCCCGGACTGAACGTTGACGGATTTTTGATTACATATCTGCGTGGCGGCGGAGGCGGTATCAAGAATTTGTATGAGGTTGTTTACACGCCGAATTCCATACCGTCAACAAGCATTATTCTTTCCGTGGGAGCTTCAATCTTGCAGGTTATTATGATGAAAATCAATCTGGAAATGAGCCTTACGGGAATAAGCCTTGAAGCGGAACGCGGAACTTTGAGCGAAACGGATGTTACGGTGCTCCGCAATTCCGGAATACGGTTCCAATGGGCGCCGAGCTTTAAATTCACGGGTAATGTCAATGTCGATTTTCTCGGAATATTAAGAGGCAGCGGCTACATTGTGGTCGATCCGTCAAATGCCTCGTATGAATTTTATGCGATGGTTGCACTGATGTTACCGTCTATTCTGCCGCTTATCGGCGGTGTAACGATAGGCAGCGTCGGTGTCGGAATCAATCAGGATAAAATATGGGGCAAGGTTAAAGTCATCGGATTGCAGTTTGGTATTCTCTACTATTGGGGCGGAGACTTCTCATTCAATTCCGGAAATAACAAGGCTATGGAGCCGAGCTATCCGGAGCTTTTGAGTGCGGATGATGTAGCAGTCGGATATGATGAGGAAACAGGACGGACGCTTTATGCACACGTTGTTCCGAATTTTGCAATGTTAAAAAGCACTGCGGCGGGTGATTCTGTGATGACGATGTCGGAGGATTATTCGGATATTTCCTTGTATTCCAATGCCAACAAAACAGAGCATAAGCTAAATCTCGGCGCATATAAGAGCGACAGCGGCGCTTTGAATATCATGTATGATGCGTCTTCAAAAGATGAAGCCTATAAGCTTGCAAATGAAATTGCAATTACAGATGCAAGCGGAAATGCGTATACGCTTAACATATTAAAAGATGATGAATCAAATGCCGATACCGCAAACGCATTTGTGGTATATGAAGAACCCGAAAAGGAAGGCGAAAAGGGCAAAGCACGCTTTGTTGTAAGCTTTACCGAAAAGGACAGCTTTAATAAAGACTGGAACATTAAAACCGCGGCTGCGTCCGTGCTTGAAATCTATAATGTAAGCAGTCTGCCCGAGTTTGCAATGACCGAAAGTAAAATTTCGGGCAACAAAGCGGAACTTAAATGGGATATAAAGTCCGGCACAAATGCCTGCCTTGACAAAATCTCGGTTTATGCCGCAAAAGACTCCGAGCCGATTTCGGAAGGAACGCTTATCGGTATCATTGAGGATAAGACGACGCTTGAAAGCGGTAGCGCAGCGCTTGATATTCCAATGGATCTTGCATCCGGAGAATACTATATCCGTGCCGTTGCAACGATGAACGAAACACTTACAGATACGGCGGTTTCGGATAAAAAGTACACATTCACAAACAGCAATCAGCCGGTCGCTGCAAGTGAAGTAACTGCTGCCAATGCCGGAGATTACAGACTTCGTGTATCGGCAAAAGAAGACGGAACTTGCGACGGCTATGTTGTAAATCTGTATGAGGTAAGCAAAGAGAACGGAAAAACCGTATATAAAGAGCTTGAAAATGTCTCGGGAGCAACTTTCTCTGCCGGAGAAGATATTATTGTCGGCGGAAGATATGAGCGCAAGGCGGAAGATACAGAGGAAACAACAGAAGAAAAAACGGAATATATCGGACTTGAAGCCGGAAAAACCTATGCGGCAGGACTTCGCAGAATCAACTATATAAAGGATTCTGAGGGAAATACCGTTGCCGGTGTTATGTCTGAGGAAACTCTCTCGGAAGGCGTTTTGGTAAACGAGCCGAAAACACCTGAAATTAAAGCAACAGTCACCGACGGCGAAGGCAATATAGCAGTAGATCTGCCTGTCGGAACCGTTGCGGGACAAAGCGTGACAGCACCGACTGTGAAAACGGGGAATGTTGTTATATCATTTGAAAGCGATATGCCTGTAAGCGGCACATGGTATCTTGATAATACCTCATTTGAAGCCGCACAGGAAAGCGGAAAGGGCTTTGGAATATTTGCTTCAAAAGATAACACTTTTGTGATTTCGCTTGATAATCTTGACACACAGGAGCACATTCTCCGTCTGGACGGAACCAACTCCGTCGGCGACGGTTTCAGCAAAACCGTAACATTTAAGGTTGATGACATTGCCCCTGTTCTGGTCCTTAACAGTCCGACTGCAGGCTCGGTTGCCGCAGACGATAAGGTTACGATTACGGGAAGAACAGACGCTGATGCGAAATTAAAAGTTGAAGTGAATGGCACCGTTATAGGCGAAAAAATTCCGCCTGTGTGGGATGCGGATTCAAAGGACGGAAGCTTCAGTATTACTGTTCCGACTGACAAATCTCTTATGAAAAATAAGATCACCGTAACGGCGACGGATGCTGTCGGAAATACAACTCAAAAGACCGTCAGAGTAGTCAACAGCCGTATGACAAACTTAGAAAAAGTGAAGATTTATCTTGGCGAAAATGATATTACGGGCATACTGAACGATACTTCAAACGATATGAGCGGAAAGCTTGCGCTTTTTGGCGTATCAAAAAGCGGCGAAGAGTTCCGCATAAACGATTCATCTATGACCGAATGGAACACTTTCGCAGTAGACGGAAATATAAGCTACAACGAGGAAAGCGACACTCTCTTTGTTAAAAAAGGCAGTAACGGTATGCTTACCGGTATGCTTCGTCTTACGGAGGATGCCGGAATGTCGGCAGCTGCGGCATTCGGAGAGTCAAACTTACACCAGATTCTTTTCAGCGCTTCGGAAAACGGCGTTATTACTGTAAATCCCACAAGCGCAAAGCAGGGTGAAACGGTTAGTATATCGGTTGTTCCGAATGACGGATATATATTCAAGGGCTGGAAGAGTAATGATGTGACATTTGCAGATTCAAGCTTGCCTTCCACAACATTTACTATGCCGGATTCCGATGTTTCGTTGAGTGCAATTATAGAGCGCGCCGAGTTTACACCGGATGTCGTGCTCGAATATAACTCGACCGGCTATGACGGAACGGAAAAACGCCCGTCGGTTACAGTAAAAGACGGAACAAAGGTTATACCTGACAGTTATTATGATGTAGCATACGCCGATAACACAAATGCGGGTACGGCTACCGTAAAAGTCACTTTGAAAGATAAGTACACCGGTTCGGCACTGGCGAACTTTGAAATTAAGAAAAAGACGCCTGCAAAAGACGATTTCGACATTACTCTGCCGGAAAGCAAAGTTTATGACGGCAACGAGAGAACGGCGTCTGTATCGCTTAAAACACCCTATACAGACTGCGGCGCAGTAACGGTCTATTACACAGGTACGGGCAAGACGCAATATGCAAAAACGAAGGAAGCACCGACATTGCCCGGAAGTTATAAAGTAACCTTTGATGTTGCAGGCGGACAAAATTTCAATTCCGTACAGGGACTTGAAGCCGGCAGCTTCACAATTGAACGCAAAACCGCACAGAAGGAAGACTTTGTCTTTACCGCACCCGAAAACCTCGTTTACAGCGGTACAGCAAAGGTGGCGGCAGCGAAGCTTGAAGGTTCAAAGAACATCACGCTTAAATACTACAAGGACGGTGCTGAAACCGAGCCGAAGAATGTAGGAACATACACAGTAAAAGCAACCTGTGCCGAAAGCACATACTATGGTGCTGTAAGCGAAATGGAAATCGGTGAATTTACAATTAACCCTCTCCCGATTGAAATTGCGTGGGACGGAACGGAAAACCTCATCTATGACGGAAAGGCAAAAACCATTACCGCAAGGGTTGCAAATGCAGTGGACGGCGATACTGTAAATATTACGGTAAGCGGAAATTCCGGAACGGAAAAAGGAACTTATACCGCAACAGTTACGGCAGTAGATAATACGAACTATACGCTTGAAAACGGTATCAACACTACAAAAGAATGGGTAATCGCGGCAGGCACAAATGAGATTACTTCTCTCGCGCTTGACGGCTGGACATACGGTGACACTGCAAATGAACCGAAAGCCTCCGCGAAGTTCGGTACTCCGACCTTCACCTATTCCGATAAGGAAAACGGCGCATACAGCGAAGAAGTGCCGACAGATGCAGGAACCTATTTTGTAAAGGCAACCGTACAGGGTACAGAAAACTACGCCGAAGCTTTCAAAACAGCAGAGTTTACCATTGCCGAAAAAGTACCCGTAAAAGATGATTTCGACATTACTCTGCCGGAAAGCAAAATTTATGACGGCACAAAGAGAGCCGCATCTGTATCGCTCAAACAGAACTATACAAACTGCGGTGAAATAATTGTCTATTATGAAGCCGAGGGTGGCTCAAAGACAACTGAAGTTCCTGTACTTCCGGGCAATTACAAAGTAACCTTTGATGTTGCGGGCGGACAAAACTTCAATTCCGCACAGGGACTTGAAGCCGGCAGCTTCACAATCGGACGCAAAACCGCACAGAGAGAAGACTTTGTATTTACCGCACCCGAAAACCTCGTTTACAGCGGTACGGCAAAGGCGGCGACAGCGAAGCTTGAAGGTGCAGATGACATCACTCTTAAATACTACAAGGAGGGTATTGAAGCCGAGCCGAAGAATGTAGGAACATACGCTGTAAAAGCAACCTGTGCCGAAAGCACATACTATGGTGCGGTTGAAGAACAGGAAATAGGCACATTTGCAATTAACCCTCTCCCGATTGAAATTGCATGGGACGGAACAGAAAATCTCATCTATGACGGTGAGATAAAAACCGTTACTGCAAGGGTTGCAAACGCTGTGGCGGGCGATACTGTAAATATTACGGTAAGCGGAAATTCCGGAACCGAACAGGGAACATACGCAGCAACGGTTACGGCAGTGGATAATCCGAATTATACGCTCATCGGCGGGCTTGACATCAGAAAAGAGTGGGCAATTGCGGCCGGTACGAATGAGATTACCTCTCTTGCGCTTGACGGCTGGACATACGGCGACAAGACAAACGAGCCGACAGCCACCGCAAAGTTCGGCATTCCGACTTTCACATATTCCGATAAAGAGGACGGAGCGTACAGCGAAGAAGTGCCGACCGATGCAGGAACCTATTTTGTAAAGGCAACCGTACAGGGCACCGAAAACTATGCTGAAGCGTCGAAAACATTGCAGTTTACCATTGCTCCGAAGACTTTTGCGGGAACAGTTGAGGATATTGGCGAACAAATCTACAACGGCGCTGAAATCACTCCCGAACTCACTGTAAAAGACGGTGAAACAACGCTCTTGAAAGATATTGACTATACCGCTGAATATGTATCCAACAAGACAGCCGGAACAGCAAAGGTTATAATCACATTTAAGGGCAATTATGCAGGCAGCATTGAAAAGGAATACACGATTGCAAAAGCTGATCCGAGTATTTCGGCAATGCCTCTTGCAGGCAAAATAAAGCGTGGTAGCAAGCTCTCGGAGTCAGCGCTCACAAACGGAAGTGCTGTCGGCGTTGACGGAGCCGAACTGAAAGGTACATTTGCTTGGAAAGACGGCAGCGAGGTTATGAATACAAACGGCTCATTCAAAAAGCTCGTTATATTCACACCGGAGGATACCAACTATAAGCCGTATGAGTTTGAAGTTGAAGTTACCGTTTATTCTTCCTCATCGGGAGGCGGCAGTATCGGTACCACGCCCTCCTACCGTATCAGTGTAACTCAGACAAACGGTGGTAAGATTTCACCGGATACTGTTTCTGTTTCAAAAGGAAACTCGCAGAAGTTTACCGTAACACCGGATGACGGATATGAGATTTCAGATGTGTCGGTTGACGGAAAGAGCATCGGCGTCGTGACAAGTTATACCTTTGAAAAGATTACTGCGGCACATACAATTACAGCCGTATTTAAGAAGGTAAACGAAGGCAATAACGAAAAAGATCCGTCAGAGGTCACATGGAAGAACCCGTTTACAGACATTAAAGAAACAGACTGGTTCTATGATGCTGTAAAATATGTAAATGAAAACGGCTTGATGAAAGGTATATCCGATACGGAATTTGCACCGGAAAACAATATCACAAGGGCAATGTTTGTTACGGTTCTTTACCGTATTGAAAATGAGCCTCAGACAATCGCATCTGCTTTCAATGATATAGAAAGCGGAAGTTATTACGAAAAAGCGGTTGCATGGGCAAATGCCAACGGTATTGTCCTCGGCGTTTCCGAAGACCGATTTGCTCCGAATGATAACATAACCCGAGAACAGATGGCGGCAATCATTTACCGCTATGCAGCATTCAAAGGGTATGACATGACAGCGAACGGTAATACGAACTATAAGGACAATGACGATATTTCCGATTACGCAAAATCCGCTGTAATCTGGGCGTCTGAAAAGGCAGTTATGACAGGCAATACAGACGGCAGCTTTGCGCCGAAGGCAAATACTACAAGAGCGCAGGCAGCAGCAGTATTTATGCGTGTACTTGAAAACCTGAAGTAACAGCAAAACAACAAAAATAGGGCTACACTCATTTCGGTGTAGCCCTATTTTTGTCTTGTGTAGGTAGTGTTGTCCTGCGTGATTACTAAAATAAGCACTGAAACAGTTAAAAAAGCAATAGAAGATTAGTATAATTATGTTAGGAGTGATACTACAATTATGGATTACGAAAAATTAGGTGATAATATTCATAATTATAGAGAAATGCGAGGCTTTACACAAGAAAAATTAGCCGAACTATCTAACATATCAGACAAACATCTTTCTAAAATCGAAAGGGGCAAAATCAATATAAAAGTCGATACCTTAGTTAATATTGCTTCAGCATTAAGTGTTTCTGTTGATAAGCTGCTATCAGATACTTCACCATATGCAAAGCCAGATTATATATCTCAAATTACATATCATATATCAAAGTTGTCAGAAGAAAAACAAGCAAAGATTTTATGGCATTTGGAGCAAGATGATATATTTGAAAACAGAAAAAAGCCTTGCTTAAACGATAAAAGAAGTTAGTTACCGATGGAAGTATGGTAAGGTGATGAATATGAAAAAAAGATACCAAGAATTAAGTTGTCAATTAAAAGTTAGAATAAAGACCGTAGAATTATAGTAATTCTGTGGTCTTTTTTGTTTTTTACAGTTTAATAACATCGTTGTTGTAACGAAATTCCAATATAACTAATACATTTTGGCGTGGCAATCTCGCACGCACTTTGGTATTCGCTTTTGTATTAAAGCGGATTGCCGTGCGGTTAGGAGTGATCATACAATGTGTAGTTGTCCAACACCAATTATATTGTATATTAGAAGACCTCGCTCACATCAGCATAAAACAAGCAGCAAAAATAATAGTGGTTCAGACTCAGATGGTGGAGCGAAAACTCACTTATACCGTACAGCCAAATTTCCCCGTGTTTATCAAGCGGGCAAGTTTGGCTGTTTTTGTTTTCTGTGCCATGTTAAACATAGCCGAGCACCACCAATCCACGCATTGAATATTCAAAAAATCAATGCGGAGGATTAAAATGAAATACCTTAAAAAATTTTTTAAGCAGTTGGTAAGGTTTTCGCCTCAAATATGCTTTAATACATATAGGAGCTGTTTCATAACAGGTTTTTTCAAAATGAAAAAGTCTGGAGGTGAAACAGATGTATAGCTATTTTGAAGATATTTTCAAGCGTGCTTTTTTGAAAAGCATAGTACATACGCATAGAGAAATATCGGCGGATTTATCAAAATTTGATGACAAAGATATAACGAGGGAATATCGAAAAATTTTAGACAAGGTGGCGATTGGAATGATTAACGAAACTTTTGAAAATGAAAAAATAATAAAATCAATGATGATGCTTTCAACACTCGAAAGGGTTATTATTGCTTTTCAGACAATTTTAGATATGGAATTAGGCGAAATAAGCATACTGCTTGATTCCACGCCGGAAAGTGTCTATTCGCAAAAGAGCAAAGCATTAAAGAAACTGAAAAATGCTCTAAAAGATGAGAATTTGTAAGTTTATTATTTGGAATAGAGGGGATTTCCCCTCTATTCCATAAGCTGATTATCATTCTATCAAAAGATATTTTTAACAGTATCTTTTGATAGGCTGATAATAAAATGCCTTTAATGTTCTTTGATAAAGAAAGCACGCAAGATAACGGCGGTGCAGTATAACGGCAAACAGATACATTCCGGTATGGACGAGCCAAGCGGCAGATACGCAAAGACGATAGTTTTGCTTCTACTTCATCCTTCTTTCTAAGATGAAAAACTATCCGAGCGAGAAATATCAATGCCACAAAGCAAGGCAGCTACCTTGCAGGCGATGACTTTATATCGGGACAATGATACTTCTACCCAGCCACAGTCCGAGCGTTAAAAGCGTCGCAGGCAATGGGGGTAGCTTGGTCGGATGGCGGAGAGGTGAAATTCCTATGGAGTGTTTTTGCAAAACACCGTCTGATTTGCTATTTTTATTTATAATGTCAGACATTAGCAGCTTGAATAATGTTTGATATTTAAGCTGCTAATTTGTGATATTATGAAAGGTGGCTTTTCTATGAATGAAAGTAAAAAAATAAACAGTGAAATAATTGACATAAACGGTGAGTTGTTATATACTATAAGTGAAGTTGCAAAACTTCTAAAAGTAAACCGAAATTATGTATATGCTCTTATAAACGGCGGATATATTCGTTCTATAAAACTTGGATGCAGAAAAATTACAAGGAAAGCACTGCTTGAATTTTTAGACAAGTATGACGGAATTGAATTTGATGAAAACATTAACATAAAGAACGAATAACGCTATTTTCAAATCATTTGTGGGCAAAAAAATTCTGTGGGCAAATGGTGGGCAAATAGAAATGCGTTTATGCCGAAAACCGCATAAAATCAGCGTTTGAGGAACATTAAAATCAGCAAATATGTGACGAAGCCCGACATGGAAAAGGCTTTGAAGGTATGTTAAAGAGATACTTCGGTTAATCTCTAAAGCCGCGTAAAACCTAATAAAATTGGATATTTTACAAGAGCTTGTTCAATCACGAACAGGCTCTTTTTCTTTGCTTTTTTAACCTCAAATTGTGGCGTGATTGTGGCGCGAGCCTTAAAAAATCATTGAAAAACTTTGTCCAAAAAGTTTGCCGAAAATTTTTATTGATTTAGTGAGGGAATAAACCGCGCAAGGCAGCTGTAAGGCGCATTTGTTTTCGTTTTCCCGAATTATCGCCGCCCCCCTATGCAGATATTATGCCGCCACAAATATCTTTTTCTTCTGGAACACAAAAGGCGGCATATTGCCGCCTCGTGAAATTTATTAATATGCAACACCAAAATCACTAAGTTTTACATCAAAGTTATTAATTTTTAAATACTCATCAATATAGGATAGTCCTGAATTTAAAAGAGAAATTGCATTTTGTTCTGAATTTGACGGTACGTTTCCTCCTGTTTTATAAAACTTATGGTCGGTGTTAGAAAACTTGCCTATTAATGATTGTTCCCCTGTTTTTGTCGATAACGTAATTATGCCTGTTGGCTGTCCATCTTCATCAAGCATTAAACTTGCATGTGTTGTATAAGTTCCAAAATCAACAGTATACATCATACTAATTTTGTTTGATTGTGTAGGCATATAAGCTATAAATATATCAGAATTGTTGCTTATTTGCTCTAAAACCGCATAAGTATCACGTTCTGCTATATAAGTACCATTGGCAATTATTTTATTTTTTAAATATTCATATCCTTTTATTCCATTCCATGTTTTGTTGCTTGTACTTGTAGATTGAGATGTCGTATTCGTATTCGTATTTACATTTGTATCAGATAAGTCTATATAAATACCTAAATCATTTAAAGTAGCTCCAGTGTTGGAAAGTAAATATCCCATGCCGAATAATTTTAAGTAAGAATTAAAAAGATTATGTTCTGTATTACCTAATTTTGCAGTCTTACCTAAATTCTTCGTTTCAGTTTCTACAAACTTATTAGTATTCTTATCAAAATATCCATAAATTTCAAATTCACTTAAACTATTTTTAACCATTTCACCAGCATAAAATTTGAGTGTCGGTTCGGTATTTTCCTTTATATCAATGTTTATAGTAGCTATGCCCTCATCATAAGTATCATTAGAGGACTGTCCTAAATACATATTTATTGTATTAGTATCTACATTATAGCTTAATTTTATTATTAAATTCTGTTTTAGCAAAAGATCGCCGTTATCTATAAAAACATAATATTCTTCGTCCTCAGTTTTTACATTTTGTGTACCATTTGTTAGTATATAATTTTTTACTTTATTAAAAGCATTTTCAGATGTAACTATATCAGAAACAGGTGTCGACACTATATTATCGGAAGAAATGGTAACAGTCCTTGTATCTCCATTCCAATCTACTTTTGTTTTATACGCTTCTGAAATTGCTCTGACAGGTACAAGCGTTCTATCGTTTACAACACAAGCAGGAGAATCAAGTGTAACAGCGTTATCATTTACATACATTGTATTACTATCAATAGTAAGTTTAATGGTTGTATCACCTTTTGTTGATGTAACGGTTTTTGTTTCTTGATTCCACTCTACACTTGCGCCGAGAGCTTCAAATATAGCACGCAGAGGAACCATTGTTCTGTCATTTATAATTTGCGGCGGCACATCAAAAGATAATATGTTACCGTCAAGTTTTACTTTGATGTCTTTTTCTTTTACATTGTTATTGCTATCATAAAAACTTTTTATGCCATGATAGTCAAATAAACATCTATGTATAAGCGTTACTGGATGTCCTTCTACTGGCTCAACATATTGTATATTTATGCCGGCTGTTGCACCATTTAAAACACTATATTTTCTTGTTGATAAAAATCCCTCATCAGAGCTATAAAAAACAAGATTTTTTTCTTCATTAGCGGCTACAGTATATTGTTTTGAACCGTCCGAAGCATACCAAGAATGATTTTCACATACCATATTACCTACTATTATTTCTTTTCCTGTTTTGTTTTTTACTCTTACTATAAGACGGCTAACTTTTTCTCCTGTATCATCACCCCTCAAATATAATTCAATATTATTTTCATTTATAACATCATCTTCCTCTAATGTACCTGCGAATGAAATTATAGTATTAAATGATAAAATAATTGATAAAATTAATACTATGCTTAAAAATCTCTTTTTCATTTAAAATTACCTCCTAAATTTTATATATTGATTTAGTTAATTGATAAGCGATATTTCTTCCGAATTAGTAATCGGTTGCATATCGTTTATCCATACAAATATCTTTGCATATTGTGCATTGCTGTTTTTGTCTACTGAAATCACTGTATTATTATATAATTCTAATGGCACTTTATTTGCATTCAGTAAAATACCACTATTATCATATATGGCTACATAAACATTACAGCCTATATATGGTTGTTCAACATCTATTGTAAAATTCCATTGGTTTTCTGTTTCTTTCTTTGTTATTGTCGGGTTTGTAATCGTTATATCTTCAGGCGCAAATAATGGCGAATTATAATTAATAGCGTTTATTAAATTTTCATTGTCTGTTCCGATATAAACTTCTTCTAAATCTGTTTCACTTCCTTCATATTCAGTTGTTGCTATTGACGAACAATTTTTAAATGCTCCGTTTTCTATTTCTACTATGCTTTTGGAAATAAATACCTTGTTAAGTTTATAGCAATCAGAAAAAGCATTTTCTAAAATATTTTCAACTTTATTTCCTAATATTAAAGTTTGTAAATTTCCGCAATTACTAAATAAACTGTCAGGTATTTTTGAAGAATTATAGTTTATTAGCGCCAAGTTTTGACAGCCTGTGAATACATCTGTTCCAAAATCCTGAATATTGTTGCCAACTGTTAAATTTTCTAAATTACTACAGTTGTAAAATGCTTGATTTCCTATTTGTACAGTACTATCTGGAATATTTATATCTTTTATATTTAGACAATTCTTAAAAGCAGATGTATCAATACTTTCTGTATTACTCGGAATATTGACTGCTGACAAGTTTGTACAATTTTCAAACGCATTGCAATTGATTTTTTTACGGAATCAGGTATGTATATTGTTTTTATACTATCGCATCCGTTAAACGCATAAGGAGGTATTTCAGTTATTTTGTTTGAAATATCTATTGATATTACTCTTTTATTATTTTCATATAATTTAGACGCATAATACATAGGGCATGATGTGTAATCATATATTCCGTTTGAATTCTGAGTTTCAAAATCTATATTTAAGTATGAATTTATATCAGCAACAGTTACCTTATCAAGATTTGAGCAACCTGAAAAAGCCTCATATCCTATTTTTTTAACACCATTACCTATTGTGATATTTTTCAAGTTGCTACAGCTTTTAAACATCTGATAAGAAATCTCTTTAATACCATTACCTATTTTTATATCTGTTAAATTTTTGCAATTATAAAATGACTGTGCCAAATTTGAATTTACGCTTGTAACGCTGTCTGGAATATCAATGCTTTCCAAATTTACACACCCTGAAAAACTGCCAATAGCTTTTACGCCATTAGGAATAGTAATATTCCTTAAATTTGTCGAATTATTGAATGCACTGCTATGAATTTTTATTACACTTGCAGGAATTGAATATTCTGTATTTAATCTTCCTCTTGCATACTGTAATAATTCTGTCTTATTTTTGTTAAACAAATTACCTTCAAGGGAGCAATAAACTTTATTTTCTGCGTCAACGCTTATATACGATAAATTGTTACAGTTAAAGAATACACCGTCAGGAATAACATTAGTATCATCAAAAGGAGAAACACCAAATTTTTTAACTCCTTTTCCTATGCTTACATTTTTTAAATTAGTACAATAGTCAAATGCTCCAAAACCAACAGTCATTACGCTATCAGGAATAGTAATATATGATAGATTGGAACAATATGAAAAAGCGTATGCGTCTATTAATGTTACATTATTCGGTATATTTATATATTCCAAATTAGTACAGCCTTCAAATGCAAAGCATCCTATGGTTTGTAAATTTTTAGGCAATACAATCCTTGAAATATTTTTACAATACTCAAACGCACTTGAATCAATAGATGTTACACTATCAGGTATTGAAACTTGCTTCAAATTCGTGCGTCCGCTGAATGCTCCTTGCGCAATAGTTGTTACAGGAATACCATTTATTTTTTCGGGTATTGCTATTGCAGTTGAATAAAAATCGCTGTTTGTAATTGTAATCGCTGTTTTACTGTCATTTATTGTATATAACAGCATTCCTCGATAGTCATATTCTTCTGATTCTGCATTTGCGATAAGTGGCATAATAAATAATGCCGTTAAAATAAAAATAATACTTAAAAATTTCTTTTTCATTTTGGTGGGTTCCTTTCTATGTAATTTAATTTTTTTCGTTATAATGTTCACATTTTTGGGTACTACATTCTGTTTTATAATTACAGCTTTTGGAACATTTACATATGTAACTTCCACGTTTCCCCTCTACATAAATACATTTTGAAGGGTATCTGCGCTTATTATCCGTTGGTAAAAATTCTAAATGTGCTGATATTCCCTGCATTTGAGATACTTTTGTCATAATTTAAATTTCACTCCTCGCAATATTGCTAATTCCAATATTATTATAGTATAAACCTATCGCAAAGTCAAGCATTCCCAATATAATTATTTGTATAAACAATAATTATGGAGGGTAGTTATGAATAGAATTGCTGAATTACGAAAAGAAAAGCATTTAAACCAAATAGGGCTTGCAATGAAATTAAACATATCTCAATATATGGTAAGCGCATACGAAACAGGCAGACATCAGCCCGGTATTGATACCTTAATTCAGATGTCAAATATTTTTGGTGTTTCTGTTGATTATATTATAGGAAATACCGATATACGAACACCTGTTGAAAAATTTTTAAAGGATGGATTGACCTCTAATGAAATTGAATTATTAGATATATTCAAAGAATTAGATAATGAGAAACAACAAAAAGCATTAGGAATATTATTCGCCCTTAAATATTATGAAAAATAATCAAAAAGCGGCGGAATTACACCGCCGCCGCGCTATTATATTTGATTTAGATTTCTCTTTAAAATATCAATTCCTGTTTTAGAAACAGCCAGATAATACCGTTGTGTAACATTAATATTACCATGCCCCATTTGATTGCATAATAAGTGCGCAGGCGTGTTCATTTCAGCCATTAGCGTGCCATAGGTATGACGCAGATAATGATATTTAAACTGTATATTCAAGCGACTTTTTATTTCCCTTGTCGGATATTTAAAAGAATTATTTGTTTGAATTTTGCCATTTGGCAAACAATTCACTAATTCCGTTGAATATATTTTTTGACCGTCCACATCTTCAATAAATCGTTGGTTTTGTTCGCGTAAAGCGGCAAACTGGATTTCATCTTGCCGCCGCCTCGCCGATAATTCTATAAAGTATCTTTTTAATTTTTCGTTCATGTAAATCGTTCTGTTGGCATTTTTCGTTTTTGGCGCAACAAGTTTTATAAGTCCCTCTTGATACTGCATTTGTCGGTCTATTGTGATAGTGCCGTTTTCAATATTTACATTATTCCATTTTAAACCAAAAGTTTCATTGATACGCAAGCCGCAATATCTACCGAGTAAATACGCCGTTTCCGCGTTTGTACCTTTAAAATATTCGTCCAGTAGTGCCAATTCTTCACGACTGAAAGCAACAATATCCGTATCATCTTCTGTTTTTAGTTTCGGCATTGATATTTTTGTACCCTTATTAAGACAAAGTTTATTGTAAGTATCAACATCAAGATAATTTCTTGAATATGCCTGACCAAAAATCAAGTAAAACATTTTTAAAAAACTTTCTACATAACTGAATGAAAGACCGTCTATATAATATAATTCCGATAAATAATCATCAATTTCCGCAACACTGATTTCATCAATAAATCTATCTCCAAACCGCTCTTTAATATGATTTTTCCAAAGGCTGTCTTGTTTTAAAATTGTATTGTAGGCTTTGCCGTTTCTGCCTTTTTCGCAATACTCCTGAAAAACTTCTTTTACCTTTTTCCGTTTAATTTCCCTTTGACGTTCTCTATCTGTCCGAGCCTTGAAAATTGCGGCTTCTCTTGCCCTGATAGCTTCACTTTTGGTTTTGAGTTTGTTTCCAAATTCGTCCGTACTTTTCTTTCTGGATATTTGTTGACCGTCCACAACTATGGTAAAACGATATTCCCAAAAGCCATTTGATTTTTGATAAACTCCTGCATTGTTTCTTTTTGTCATGTTTAACACCTCTTAAACTTGTACTAAAATGGTACGAAAGATGTTAAAAAGTTATTTAAAAGAAGTACAAGACTTGTACGGAATATGTTTCCATGATTATAGAAAATATCCCCTTTTGCGGCGCTGTTAAGCGTCGCACAGTTCACGAAATGGCAAAAGACGAGGCAAGACACGGAAAAGGCTTTGAAGGTATGTTAAAGAGATACTTCGGTTAAAATATTTAACGATTAAGGACTTGTTCACGAATGGACAAGTCCTTTTATGTGTTAAAACATAACATAATTACATCCTATGTTTTATATATTTTGTCACTTTCAAAATATCCTAAAATATGATATAATAATACATATACATAAAAAGGGGGATTAAATATGGCATTAATTAAATGTCCTAATTGTGGGAATCAAATGAGTGATAAAGCTCTGTGTTGTCCTGCATGCGGTTACGAAAATCAAGCACAAGAAAAAAAAATACAAAATTTTTGTATTGAATGTGGAAACAAATTATCCGAAAATGACACAGTATGTTCTGTCTGTGGTTGTCCTATTAACAAAGAACATGAAAATTTAGAACAATTACAAAAAGTAGAGGTAGCAAGTATCAAGATTCCAAAAATAAGCAAGCAGAAAAAAACTACATTAATTGTGTCTATTGTTTTACTTGTTATATTAATAATTGTTGCCATAGCAGGAATATTTTTTATAAGGCAGCACACAAAAACAATCTATAAAGAAAACTTATCAGCTGCCACTTCCTCAATGATTATGGGTGCAATAAAAGCAGAAGATTCAGGCAACTTAATTCATGATGTATGGTATAATACCATTTATAAAGAAAGTGATAGCAAGACGGACAAATATACTAAAACAAATCATTCATTCAATGAAGACTTTAACACTTCTTTGACTGCATTAATGAGCGATGATGATTTTAAAAAAGATATTGAGTCAATCAAAGACAATCAAGATTCAACAGATTACATAATGAAAGATTTAGTCAATCCACCTGAGGAATATAAAGAGGCATATGAAAAATTACAAGATTTTTATGATTCTTATTTGGAGCTAACTAATTTAGTTATAAGCCCAACAGGCAGTCTATCTTCATACACAAGCAATTTTAACGAAGCCGACTCTGCCACATCGAATGCATACAAAGCCATGCAAAGATATATTAACTAAAAAAATAACTTTATTATATTTAAGGCGGTACATATGTACCGCCTTTTAAATTACAAATATTTTTCTTCAAATCTATTCCACGACATCGGTTTATCGAACAAATATCCCTGTGCCTCATCGCAGCCCATTTCTTTCAAAATATCATATTCCTTTTCATTTTCGACGCCCTCGGCGACAACGGAAATATTATAATTTTTACAAATATCTATAACCGACTTTGAAATCATACAAGTCTTTTCATCTGTTTCAAGCTTATGAACAAGTTCACGGTCAAGTTTCAATGTATCAAATTTAACTTCCGAGAACAAGAACAAGTCCGCATATTTCGCACCGTAATTATCAATCGCAATATGGAAACCGTTATTTTTAAGTTCCACAATTTTGTCAAGCACATCGCTAAGACCGCCCTTAACCTTATCTTCCGACACTTCAATCACAATCGAATCTTTCGGGATATTATAATCAAACCAAATATCCATAAGATTTTCCATAAAATTAGGTCTGACAATCGTGCAATGCGATATATTAACCGACACAGGCTTAATATTTTTACCCGCCTCAATCCAGCCGGAAATATATTCACAGACGTGTCTGAACACATAAAGGTCTATCATATGCACCGTTTCGTTATATTCCATTGCAGGAATGAAATCCATAGGCGAAACAATCGTATCGTCCTCATCAAAATATCTGATAAGCGCCTCACTGCCGCAAAATTCTCCGTTGATTGCGGAAAATCTCGGTTGGAACCATATAACAAATCTTTCTTCTTGTATAAGCTTTTTCAACTTTTCCTGTGTTGAGAATGACACAAACGTATCATTATAAAATCTGTATCTTGCCGACTGACCGTTATTTCTGTAATAATATTTCTTATCCTGATACATTTTTTCATCGGCAATCTTTATTACTTCATCAATATCCGACGAATCTTTAGAATAATGAAAACCAATCGACACTTTATACTTAATTTCAGAAATCAAATTTCTGAACGCAGTAACCTTAGCTGTAAACTCCTTATCATTCGTATCATAGCAAAGCACGACAAATTCATCTCCGCCGACTCTGTATGAACACTCCTTGCCAAACGACTCAATAATCACGCTCGCTATATCTTTCAGCGCACAATCACCGCCGCAATGACCGCTTTTATCGTTAATCTCTTTCAAACCGTTAAGGTCCATATAAAGTACGCCCAAGCCGCAATTACGACCTCTCATAATTCTTTCGGTATCTTCTGTAAACTTATTTCTGTTATATAGGCCCGTAAGCGAATCGACGTAGCTCAGCTCTCTGAGTTTTCGCGCACTCTTTTCGCGAATAATCATTGACGCAACAAAATAATCAAGTGCGTCAAAGAATGTCACAATTTGAGAAAATTTTTCTTCCGGCAAATTACTTGCGCCGATAAAACCGATTATCTTACCGTTATCGGCAATCGGTGACGCAACAAGCCTTTGCACACCGCTTTTTACCGCCTGATGATATGCCTCAACAGAAATTTCTTTCAAATCTTCGACATTATTTAAAATAACATTTTCATTGCTGTCATAGGTCGGCAGCCACTTATCAACGATATTTGAATCCAAGCTTTTAAGTTCTTCCGCTCTCGGATTGACGCCATTGTTATTCCATTCAAATACATTGCTCAGTTTATTTTCATCATAACTGAACACAAAAATTTTATCCGCTTCAAAATACTTGCCTATTATTCCAAGCAAATTTGTAAAGCTTTCTTCAAACGGTTTATTCTTGTGCATTTCAACCATACAGCTTACCAAAATATGCTCCATATCAAGACGTTGTTCAAGTCTTTTCTGAATTTCTTCAGTGTTGGTAATGTCAAATGCAATATCCAAATATGCCTTTTTACCGTCCCACACAGTATCCTTATGCTTAATAATATATGCTTTTTCCGGCATTACATTTTCACGAATATACTCAGAAAGCCCCTCACCGTTCGAGCAAGGACAATTCGTACATTCCTCACTTTTGCCGTGAAAAAGTTTATAACACGTTTCACCCAAACAATCGCCGAGAATTTTCTTTCCCGCCTCATTTATGTACAAAATCTCATGAGTTTCTGCGTCAGATACATATACAATTTCCGATATTGCATCTAATACATTATATATATCCAGCATAATCCGACTCCCTTCATATACCCTTAATGCCATTATAGATTATATATAAATCATTCTATCATATCAACCATTTTTTTACAATAACAAATTTAATTTTTTACATAACGGCAAAAACTATTCCGGCGATTATAACCGCCGCGCACACCATTTTATAAAGCGTGCGTTTTTCTTTGAACACAATTCGTCCGCCTATAATCGTAATCATAACCGAACATTGTTTTATAAGAGTCATTGCGACAACTGTGCTTTCCTGCTTACTGCACGCGATAAACAGTGCCTTATCGCCGATTACAAACAACACGCTCAAAATAAGTATCCAATAATTTTTGTATATCGTTCTAAAATCTATTTTTGTTTTGGTTACAATCATATAGCCCAAATACAATATTACCATAAAGAACATATACCAAAATTGAAGTTGACCGCTGTTCATACTTTGCATAAGCATTTTATCAAGCAGTTCCGAAACAGCGTTGCAAAGACACGATATAAGCACAAGTACAATGTATATCGGCTTTGTTTTTTCTTCGCCCAATCCCTTGCCTTTGGCATTTACGAAAAGCAATCCGACAAGCACAAGTGCCATACCGGCAATCTTATGTCCCGTCATAACTTCTCCCAGCACCGTTACTCCCAGCACTGTCGCAAATATTACGCGCGACATATCCATAATTCCGTAAAATCCAATCGGCAGTTTCTTTATCGCCTTAAAACTGCATATCCAAGCTATAAAAATTATAGCTGATTTTATCATTACAAATCCGATATAATGAAAATCTATCGACAATGCGTTTTTCACGCTCGGCGTCACGAATAAAAAGCTTATAAACGTGTAGAAAAACAGCACCTCCATAGCACTGTTTTTCTCCATTGCCTTTTTCTTTATTATATCTCTTACACCCTTTAAAACTCCGTAAAGGCATACGAGTCCTATCCACATTATTTTATCAGCTCCGTTAAAAATAAATTATCCAGCATTTGTGTACCGGATTTTGTCTTAAATATCTTCTCACGAACGTTTTTAGCCGTTTCTTTTGTCATTTCGTCCTCATCTATATTGACAAGGAAGTCCGCCTCAACAAGTATTTGATAGTCGATACCGTCGATATTTGAATATGTGTGATGATGACCGACAAGGTATGACACACGTTCGATAACGTCTTTGTCATATCCCAATTTCGTAAGCATTTCCTCCGAAATCGACGGACCTTCGATTTCCTGATATTTGCCCGCAGAAGAATTATATTTTTCTTCGCTTATCTTTATTCCTATATCATGCACATATGCGGCAGTTTCAAGAATAAGCATAGTCCTTTCATCAAGCTCCTCCGCTTCGCCTATCGCTTTGGCATAGCCGTGTACTTTTATAAAATGGTTTATGCGTTTCTTGTCACCTGCATAATACTTTATCATTTCTGTTGCAACAGTGTTCATAATTATCAATCCTCGAACGGTCTTATTCTGTATGTCACGCCGATTTTTTTACAAATATCGGCACATTCCTTTTCTTCTTCCTCTGTAAGCGTTGTCGAAACAGTCGAAAGCACAACTTCCTTTACATAATGCTTTACATTTTCGGCAAACTTAATCATTGCGTCAAACGATTCGATACCGAATTTACTGCGTGTAAGTTCAAGATAACGTTCTTTGTTCGGCGTATTAAGGCTGATCGAAACAATATCGATAAGTCCGTCAAACATAGGTGCAGTGTTCTTTTTGTGAATAAGGTCAGCAAGACCGTTTGTGTTTATACGGATAGTTTTGTTATACTTATCCTTTATAAACCGACAGACTTCAAGCACATCGTCAAGTCTTTCGGTCGGCTCACCGAAACCGCAGAAAACAACCTCTTTATACTTATTCATATCAAATTTTGAAAATTCGTTTTTAACTTCTTCAACGCTCGGTTCTCTTTCAAGCCAAAGACTGCCCGAATGATTCATTTCGTCCCTCGTTTGTCTTAGACAGAATGTGCACGCGCACGGACATTTGTTTGTCATATTTACGTATAAATTATCGTGTACTTCATATAAAATAACCATTTTAATACCTCTTTCATTTTTCATATCTTAAATTATACCATATCACTGCATTTTTCTCAACTGTATTTTCACACCAAAAAAACCGCTCATTAAAGCGGTTTTTTATATTTTATTTCAGTCAAATTAACCTCTTGGGTGATTTGTTTCAACGTCGTCTACAAGTGTTTTTACAAGAGCATTCACGTCTGTAACAGTTTCATTTTCCGTTACGGCAACGCTATGACTCATTACTGTACCCGCGTCCTCGCATGACCATATTGCGTATGTTGTTTTATTGTATGTGTAAATTTCAACTGCCGAATCGGCTACTTTGTAGTCCTCAACCTTAGTACCGCCCGATATACCCGAAATGTCTGCGTCACCCGGTTGTGTACGAACTGTAATGTCTAATACATTTGTATTGTAAGTGTATTTGATTTCCGCCAAATTACTGTCGGCAAGGTATCTGTAGCTTTGTGCCTCGCACTTGCTACCCTCATCAAAACTGCTTGCATTCAAATCTGCCACTTGATATTTTACGCTCTCTGCATTATTCAATGCCGCATTAAGCTCGTCAAGACTGTTATAATCTGTCCATGGGTTTGGAATTTGTGAAGACGGCTCTGTTTTGATTTCCTTTTCAACAGTAACTGTCTTTGTTGCCTCGTCCCAACCGACAACGCTGTGCATACCCTCAGCGATTGCTCTTACAGGCACAACCGTTGATGAACCCACGATTTTTGCGGGTGTTTCAAGTGTAACCGCGTCGCCGTTTACATACATTACATCAGAATCAATCTGCATTGTAATGCTTACGTCACTTACCGAATCATATGATATAACAGTTCTTGTTTCGTTGTCCCACTGTACGTCTGCGCCAAGTGCCTCGAATATTTCACGCATAGGAACAAGTGTATGGTCATTTTCAATAAAAGGTGTTATTTCCACAAAAGAAACATTATTTCCGTTTACCGTAACCGTAATGTTATCATCAGCCAAAGCGCCTGCCGATACAGTCAAAACAGATGCGACAGCCAATACAGATGCTATTATCTTCTTATTCACAATCATTACCTCCAAAATCATTATATTGTCTATATTATATCACAGATTGCAAATCAATTCAATACTTTATTTGATTGAATTGACTACTTCTTCCACAGGCTCTCTGCCCGTATCGGTTCCGTAAATATTATAATCGATTTTATCTTCGGTAAAATATGCCGATACATCATTTTCATATTCGTTATACACCGGCTCTGTATCGTCGTTTCCGCTGTAATAATAATTTACGTCTATTCTTCCGCCGTTTTCTGATTCAAAAGCCGCACCGCCGTTATATGTATCGGTCGTTTCAAAACCGCTCGGAGCGTTTATTTCTATTTGAGGTGTCGGCACTGATGTAGCCATAGCCGAACTCATTGCCATTCCGGTGCCGATAACCGTATCGGCATTGCCTTCATCGCTTGTAATTTCGGTCGGCACTTCTTTTTTTGTACTGATTTCTGCTGTTCTGTCACTTGCCATAAAAGCAGAAAATATTGTTGATAATTCGATTGCGTTTTCCTCGATTGCACTTTCTTCGACAGCGACATCTTCCGTTATTTCTTGGTTTTTACTGTTTTGTTCACTCTCGATATTGGTGATTTTGGTTTTATCCTCGATTTTAAGCGATTTGTTCTCGTTTGCTATTCGATTATTTACCGCAACTTTTTCATTGTCACTACTCTTATAGTCACCGTTCTTTTTCTCCGTTTTAGTTTGACTATCCGAATAGTTATTGGGAGGGGGAGTATAGGGATTTTGAATAGTTTGGGGACTATCGGTAGGATACGGATATGAAGTATCCGCAGCATTTGAAACTACACTTTCCGACATATCGGACGGTGTCGGTGTTGAAACTTGCTCCTCAATAATCACGCCGTCATCTCTTGTTTTCTGCCAATACGGCATAGATATAACCGCCGCAGACACAACAACAACTGCCGCCGCAGCCGATACCGCATATTTTGCGTATCGCCTATACGGTAGGGGAGATTGTCTTTTCTCTGCACCTTTATGCGCATTCAAGATAACTCTGTTTATCATATCTTCACTTGGTTTTATATCGTCATTGGCTTGTTTATAAATTTTCCTAAACAAAGTCATAATCTCCTTTCAGCTTATTTTTAAGCAACATTCTGCCTCTGTGTAAATGCGATTTAACAGTCGATTCTTTTATGTCAATGCTTTCGGCGATTTCCCTCACGCTCATATCCTCATAATAGAAAAGATGTATCACCGTACGATATTTTAAGGGAAGGTCTTGTACAGCGAAATACACGTCACTTTTTTCGGGATTGTCAAAGGTTAAATCTTCTTCAAGCGGAACGATTTTCTTGAACCACGATGACATAAAAACACTCTTTGAGCAATTTATCGTCACACGAATGAGCCAAGCCTTTATATGTTCCTTCGACTCAAATTTATCTTTATTCTGTATAAATCGAACAAACACGTCTTGCGTCACATCTTCGGCAAAAGTTTGATTTTTCGTTTGTGACAAAGCAAGTTTATACACCATATCAAAATACTTGCGTATAACTTCGTCAGATGAAACGTCTGTTTTTGACCTTTCGTCTGTCATTAATCCCCCTCCCTTCACTTATAATACAATTCAGCACACCAAAAGGTTGCACTTTTTTCAAAAAAATTTTTATAAAGTGTGATAATGCGGAATTATATCTTCGTATGTTCCGTCTTTCATGCGGAAACCTTTAGGTATTACGCCGAGTTGTACAAAGCCGAGTTTTTTATATAATTTAAGTGCATATTGATTAGTTGCGACAACGGCGTTAAATTGAAGTACACCGTAACCGATTTCCTTTGCTTTTTTCAAGCAATCCGTCACAAGAATTTCACCTATATGCTTACCTCTTTGTATTGATTTCACCGCATAGCTTGCATTGCAGATATGACCGCATCTGCCGACATTGTTCGGATGAAGTATGTAAAGTCCGACAATATCACACGTTTCTTCATCATACGCAATGCCTGTATATGACTGACTCTTAAAAAATTCCAATCCGCTCTTTTCCGTAAGACATTCTTCCTGTGGAAAAGCCACTCCTTCCTCTACTACTTCGTTCCAAATTTCATTTGCGGCTTGTATATCGTTTTCATTAAATTCTCTTACTTTTATGCTCATTATAACACCTTCCGTTAAATTATATATAAAAAAACGGAATGCAGTGCATTCCGTTTAAAAAATCAATTATTCAGCAACGAATGGCAATAGTGCTATAATTCTTGCACGCTTGATAGCTGTTGTAAGCTGTCTTTGGTGCTTTGCACAGTTACCGCTGATACGTCTTGGCACGATCTTGCCTCTTTCAGTAACGTATCTTCTAAGCTTTGCTGTATCCTTATAATCGATATGCTCAACCTTATCTACGCAGAACATACAAACCTTTTTCTTAGGTCTTCTTGCTCTCTGTGGTCTGTCATTTCTTTCAGCCATGTTATTTTCCTCCTATCAATTTTTATCACGCGGATGTTAGAATGGCAAATCGTCTTCCGAACCGTCAAGGTCCGAAAAATCGCCCATATCAAAATCATCACCAAAGTTTGGTTCACTGCCTTGTGCAGGCTGCGATTGAGGAGCGTTAAATCCGCCCTGATTAAAGCCTTGGTTCTGATAATTCCCTCCGCCTTGAGTACCTGATTCGGCTCTTGAACCGGTAAAGTAAGCCTCGTCTACAACAACTTCCGTCGCATACTGCTTTTTACCGTCATTACCGTCCCAACTTCTCGATTGAATACTTCCGACTACCGCAATCATACTGCCCTTTTGGAAATATCTTGCGATAAATTCACCTGTCTGACGCCATGCAACGCAGTTGATGAAATCAGCTTGCTGCTGAGCATCTTTACCGGCGAAACGTCTGTTTACCGCGATTGAAAATCTCGCAAGTGAAACACCGTTCGGAGTCTGACGCATTTCGACGTCGCGTGTAAGACGTCCCATTAATATAACTTTGTTCATACTTACACCGCTTTCTTCACAAAAGACTATTCTTCGTCTTTTCTGATAACAATAGTTCTTAGGATACCTTCTGTAATCTTGTACTGTCTTTCAAGTTCTTTAGGGAACTCGCTGTCAGCCTTGAAGTTTACAAGATAGTAGAAACCTTCTGTTCTATCATTAATTTCGTAAGCAAGTCTTCTCTTGCCCCATTCGTCAACAGATTCAAGTTCACCGTTCTGTTCGATAAGTGTTGTAAACTTATCCTTTAGAGCAGTAACCGTTTCCTCATCAAGTGTTGCGTCAATGATAAAAATTGTTTCATAGCTGTTTAGTATTTTTTCAGCCATTTTCTGCACCTCCTTATGGACTTTTGTCCCACACATACCCCGTGTGGGCAAGGATTGCTTACGTTTACCGCAAGCCTTGTAATTATATATCTTTTTTCAGCAAATGTCAAGCATTTTTTACTATTTTGCTCTATATTTTTTACTGCTGACAAGATAATCGTAATATTCGCAAAGCATTTCGATGCCTTTGCCGTTTAGTTTTGTTAAGTCGAAGTCGATATTATCAAGCAATTTCACTCTGTACCGTTCGTCCGTCCTGCCGCAAAGGTAGTCAACAGGAACTTTAAAAAGCTTGGCAAGATACGTTATCGCCGCCACTTCGGGGATACGCTTGCCGCTTTCCCAATTCGCGATACACGTTCTTGAAACATTCATTCTCTCCGCAAGTCCCGCCTGCGTTATGCCGTTTTCTTTTCTCAGTTCCCTAAGCCTTTGAGCAAAGCACTTTTTGAACGTACCGTTATTCTTCTTTATCATTTTCTTCATTAACTGCGGCACTTTCTTCTGCATCACTGTCAGAATTTTCTCTGCCGCTTTTTACACGGTTGAATATCTCCATAAACTGATCGCCCGTAATAGTTTCCTTATTGATAAGAAATTCTGCGATTTCATCAAGTGCGTCACGATTTTCTTTCAATATATTAAATGCCTTTTCGTGACACTCTTTCAATACGCGTACAACTTCCTTATCAATATCTGTCTTTGTTTCCTCCGAACAGTTTGAAACATTTCTGCCGTCAAGATATTTATTCTGTATGCTTTCAAGTCCGGCCATACCGAATTTTTCCGACATACCGTACTGAGTAATCATATTTCTCGCAAGTGACGTTGCACGTTCAATATCGTTTGACGCGCCTGTTGTCTGCACGTTGAATACAAGTTCTTCCGCCGCACGACCTGCAAGGAACACTGTAATCTGGTCAATTATTTCATCTTTTGACATTAAATAACGTTCTTCCTCTTCGGGCATTTGCATTGTATAACCAAGTGAACCCATAGTTCTTGGAACGATTGTGATTTTGTGAACAGGCTGAGTATGTTTCTGTACCGCCGTTGCAAGTGCGTGACCGACTTCGTGGAACGAAACAATTCTCTTTTCCTTTTCGGACAAAATTCTGTCTTTCTTTTCTTTACCCGCGATTATGACTTCAACAGCCTCCATAAGATCCTCTTGGCTTACGGTCTTTCTGTTACATCTTACCGCTCTTAAAGCCGCCTCATTTACCATATTCGCAAGGTCTGCACCTGCCGCACCGCTTGTTGCAAGTGCCATTTCGTGAAGATTAATATCAGGCTCTGTTTTAACGTGCTTTATATGCACACGCAAAATATCTTCTCTGCCTTTTAAATCAGGCTTTTCAACAATAATTCTTCTGTCAAATCTACCCGGTCTTAAAAGTGCCTTATCAAGCACTTCCGGACGGTTGGTTGCCGCTAAAATTACAAGTCCCTTTGACGAATCAAATCCGTCCATCTCGCTTAACAGCTGATTTAAAGTTTGTTCACGTTCATCATTTGAACTAATCTGATTATCTCTCGATTTACCGATTGCGTCAATTTCGTCTATAAATATAATACAAGGTGCTTTTGCCGATGCTTGCTTAAACAAGTCACGAACTCTTGACGCACCGACGCCGACAAACATTTCCACAAATTCCGAACCGGAAAGCGAGAAAAACGGCACTTTCGCCTCACCGGCAACCGCCTTTGCAAGAAGTGTTTTACCTGTTCCCGGCGGTCCGACCAAAAGTGCACCCTTAGGCTGTTTTGCACCGATTGCAAGATATTTTGACGGATTATGAAGATAATCGACTATTTCGTCAAGCGATTCTTTAGCCTCTTCCTGACCGGCAACGTCCGCAAACGTTACGCCTGTCGCATTTTCTACGTTATACATCTTTGCGTTGGACTGACCTATCCCCATAATTCCGCCGCCACCGCCGATTTTCTTCGACATTGAACGTGTCAAAATAAAGAACAGTAAATAAATAACTACCAACGGCAATATCCATGTAAGGAAGAAATCAAGCACGGGACTGTTATGTTGTATCGGCGTAGAATACTTCACGCCGTGACTGTCCAAATCCGCAAGAAGTCTGTCGTCAGGGATATATCCCGTATAATACACATTTCTGCTGTTTTCCTTTGCCTGTTCTATAACTGCGTCTGTATCTATGCCCATCATCTTCATAAACTCGGTTGTTTTAGGCGTTGTTATCGGCTGTGATTCGTCATACTTTTCATATATGACAATCTGCTCCGACTGCAAAATAACCTCGTCAACTTTATTTTCATCAAGCATAGTCAAAAATTCACTGTACGATATTTCCTGTTTCTTCGGTGTCTGCAACGACAGCATTACCATATTTAAAATAACTGTCGCAATAACCGAAATCACCAAAAATATCAATAACGGATTTTTCAGCGGCGAACGGTTTTTCTTTTTATTATCCATAAATGTTCCTCCACGTTTTTCTTCATATTTATATATAACTAATATTAAAAATGTCAGTCAATAGATATTGTAGCACTTTCCTCTTATTATTGCAATGTTAAATAAATTTTTTTACACAATTTTATTAAAATTCACAATTCGGAAATATATTATTTTAATTGACTTATATATAAAAGAATGATAAAATATCAGTATCTGAATATTACTACACTAAATTCAAAACGAAAGGATGAATAACTCATGAAAAAACTAACAGCAATTCTGACATCACTTATTATGACACTTTCCGTCATATGTCAAACATCGGTTTTTGCTGCATTCAGCGACGTAGGTGACGATAATACTTACAAAGACGCTATTACAACTTTAACAAAGCTTAAAGTTATTGACGGATACGAAGACGGTACTTTCAAGCCTGACGGTCAAATCACAAGAGCTGAATTCACAAAGCTTATCGTATTTATACTTGGCTACAAAGACCTTGCATACGACTCATCAGACTTTACTGATGTTGACGCTTCACACTGGGCAAAGAACTATATTCAAACTGCCTACAATCTTGGCATAATCGCAGGTATGGGCGACGGTACTTTTGCTCCGGACGCTCCTGTAACTTATGAACAAGCTCTTAAAATGGTAGTTTGTACATTAGGTTATGTTCAGTTTGCCGAAAATCTCGGCGAATGGCCGGAAGGTTTCATTAAGCAGGCAAACACTCTTGACCTTACAAAGAAAGTTAATTCAACAGGTTACAGTGAAGGTGCAACAAGAGGTATGATTGCACAGGTACTTTACAACGCACTTGAAATACCTATATACGAAAACAACGGTTACAACTGGGTTGCAACAGAGAAAACTCTTATGCAGGACTACCTAAAAGTTAAAAAGCTAAAAGGTACTCTTGTAGGTGTTGAAGATTACCTGACAGAGGACTGCAAGCAAGATCTTAACGAAAGTGAAATGGCTATCTTGCCGAACGACAGCAGTGATCTTGTAAAAATCGACTTCTCGGAATTCACTTCAAACGTTACAGATATAAGCAAATATCTTGGCAATACTATCACAGTTTACTATGAACAGTTGACAGACAAGGACGACAGAAAGCTTATCATCATTGACGACGAAACAACAAAAAATTCTGAAATCAAATTAGATTATGAAGATTTAAACAGTTTTTCCGGCAACTCACTTAAATACTATGATTCATCATCAAAGCTAAAGACTGTAAAACTAAAAGAAGATGAACTTACAGTAAGATACAACGGCAAACTTGTTGCAAAGAACGAAACCGTAACTCTTACAAATCCGACAACAAAGCAGGAAGAAACATTCTCACGCGAAGAGGCACTTGAACAATGGCTTACTCCTGACACAGACTACACAATCTACGGTGACGTTAAACTTACAGACAACGGTGACGACGGCACAATAGATATGATCCAAATAAACAACTATGACACAATAGTTGCTTATGCCACTCCTACAACAACAGATTACCGTATAACAGACAAGCTCGTAACAGGTAACTACTTAATCCTTGACCCTCAAGCGTCTGATTATACATACACAATCACAAAGAACGGTTCGGAAATTCCTGTTACATCAATTTCCGCAAACGATGTAATTCTTTATACAAAGAGCCTTGACGGTTCGTACTACACACTTCTTGTTACAAATAATCCTGTTAAGGGTTCAATCACTTCAATCGGTTCAAACGGCGATAAAATGACAATCGGCGGTAAATCATATAAAATCGGCAGCAAGTGTGAGGCATACATAAATGACAAAGACGGCAAAACTCTTAAAACAGGCGTTTCGGGTACATTCTATCTTGATGCATTTAACACAGCCGTTTTCGGAACACTTGAACAGACTGCCGTAATTCCTTACGCTTACATCACAAACGCATTTATCGACCGTGACGAAGGCGGTAAGATTTACATTACTGCATATGCACCGACTGTTTCGGCAAGCAGTGCGTCGTCATATCCTGTAAAGGATAAAGTTAAGTTCAACGGTGCATCAATCAAGAGTGAACTTATAATCGACAAACTAAAAGCATCAGCCGATTATACAAACGATGATACAGAATTGGCAGATCAGATTTACGGTGCAGGAAAAACTCCTACACTTACAGGTTTCTCACAACCGGCAAGAGTTACAATAACAAACGGTGAAGTTACACAAATTGTTGCTCTTACATCTGATGCACTTCAAACTCAAAATGACGACAAAGAACAAATCGCAAAGTGCAAAGCTGCCGATAAGTATACTTATTCATCAAACAGCTTCTCACTTAACGGTAAAACAGCATTTTCAATCAACTCTTCAACAGTTGTTCTTTATGTTCCGGCAGACAGAACACAAAGAGAAAAATATGCTAAAAAGACCGCGTCATCAGCTTTTACAACAGGTGATACATACTATGTAGAAGCATACGACATCAGTTCATCAAAGGTTGCCGGACTTTTGGTACTTTACGGAAATGACGGTACACTTACATCAGTTAAGAAAGATACAAACTTCTCAATCGTTTCTACTTTACCTGAAAGCGTATATAATGAAGTAAAAGATGATTCAGTTCTTCAATTCAGCGTATTCGCAGGTTCAAACACAGAAAAAGCGTGGACAACTTATGACCGTACAGAATTTGCAGACGTGCAAGTCGGTGACGTTATCCAATTCGCTTATGACAGCGATCAGCTTGCACAAGGACGTATAAACAACATTAAGTTCGCAGACATCGCAGAAGTTCTTGACGGCAAGACATATGACGGCAAAAAATTCAACTGGGAAGAAGAACAAGACCCGACAGAAGATAATAATTATCAAAAATACAAATTCGATTACAGATTTAAAAAGAACGGTACTGACGAAGACGAAGTTTACAACAGCACATCAACAGGTACAGTTCCTTACTCAAGAGCTTGTATGTACAACATCAGCCAAGTTCTTACTGACGAAAAGAAGATTTATGTGACAAAGACAGGTTTTGAAAATGTTGACGGTACATATACTCTTGACGACAGCGATTACGAAGAAATCACAGTCAACGCGTCAACAAAGATTGTTCGTATGGATGAGGACAGAGATGAAATCAGCAGATATGTTGATAACACAACAACAGACCTTTCAATCAACGATTTGAAAGATGCTAAAAACTACGGCGAAGATTGTTCAAAAGTTCTTGTATGCTCATCAAAGGGTACTGCAAAACTTATCGTAATCTACAATTAATAACAGCTCAATTACAAAAAATAAAACCCGAAACAAAATTGTTTCGGGTTTTATTTTCAATAATTAATCAGAAGAGCCTCTACAATCGAATTTCTATTATTTTCATTTGCCCCTACATAATAAAAATGTTCTTTGTTAATTTTTTTACAAAATCCCCATAATGTGTCCACATACTCATTTTTTCTATATTTATTATGATCCCAAGTGGATAACATAAAATAATTATTATTACTTATTAGCATCTTCTTTAATTTGGTTTCTTCATCTTCGCTCCAGCTATCATAATAATCTACATTTCTACCAATATAGGGAGGGTCACAATAAATAAACGCTCTCTCTTCTTGTATTGAATTTATTGTGTTATCAAAAGATTGACAAATAAAATTCCAATCAGATATACATAACATTTGTTCAACATATTTTACCTGATTAACAATTTTAGTAATATATGCTTTTGAAAATCTTTGTGGTTTATGTCCATATGGTACATTAAATTTATAATTTTTATTGAATCTAATCATGCCATTGAAACAGGAACGATTTAAAAAAAGAAAATCTAACGAAGAGTGATTTTTATTAAATCTTTCTCTCACTTCATAATAGTATTCATCGTCACCTTTCTCAAGTTTATCTCCCTCACTTTCCAGAAAATTTCTAACTATATATGAATCAATATTCTTTTGTTTGATATTATTATAAAAATTTATTATATGCGGATTCGTATCAGCAAAAATCGCCTGTTGCGGTCGAATATTAAATCCTACAACCCCAGAACCCATAAATGGTTCTACCCATAACATTTCTTTATCCATTATAATGTTGTCTTTTATTAAAGGAACAAGTTTTGTTTTTATTCCCTGTATTTTTATCGGAGGAACATGTATTTTTTCTTTCATTTTTTCACCTTTTTCTTCGCATTTTTGAATTATTTATTTTATCCGACAAGCCTCTATATCTTATATATTCTTCAAAAGATGACAATGCTTTCCTATTGTTGTTTTTATCTTTTACTTGAAGTCTTCCATAATTCGACCAATAATCATCAAAAATATCTTCTCCAGCTTTTGCAAACACACCATCACCTTTTATTATATCCTCAATATTTTTTATGCTGCCTATATTAGCTGTATTACCACTCCCGGGCTTATCACTCGCCATTTTCCATTTTTCTTGGGCAAAAAATATAAAATCGCCTATAACGTCAGGAATCTGCTCTAAACATTCCAAATTATATATTTTCAAGTTTTCAGACTCATCTAAAATATTTCTAGAATAAATCACACCAATGCAAAAGTGTCCGCTATATTCGTTATATGAATATTGAATATTTTTTGTACTATTTCTATTGATAAAATATTCACCATGAGAACCTAATGTAAAACCATTGCAAAAACCATCACGTTTATCATCTTTATATGTAGTTTTCAAATCCACCGCAAATTTAATGTCCTCATTGGTCTTAGATATAAAAGTTAAATCCGGATACCAGTTTTGGTGAGTTGCCAACTCTAAATTGTATCCTATTTTCTCTGCAAATGTGATTAAATACGGGAATATTTGTATTTCCAAAACTTTTGAAATTATCTTTGTATCATTCGAAATAGAATAAATATTTTTAAAAATATCTATAAACCCCTTTATTGTCCATTTATCATCTTTAGAGATAATTTTTCCAATACTATTAGCAAAATTAGAAAGTTCTCTAAAAAATTCAGCTTTTTCTTTTGAATATTTTTTCATCTTTATCATCCTTTTTATTATATTATTTCGAAATGTATTAAATTTTCAAATTATTTAACCTCTATTTTATCCTGTCCGCTGTATCTCGGAATTTCAAATTTATACTTTGCCGTTGGGAATGCCTCGAACATACTGCTCATACTCTTTGCCTGTTTTGACGCCCACGCAATATCGGTTGCGTATTGATGTTCGGCAGGTTTTTCAGGGTTCCATCTCATTTTATACAAAGTATTCTGCCCGTATTTAGAATTATTGATATAATTTTCGCTTATCCACTTTGCGCCGCCCTCGATTGCCTTTTCTACACTCGTCCAGCCTTGCTTATACGCATATTCTGCACCGGCGTCAATCGGCGATTCGTCCACCGCACCGATACCGAACAAGTTATACACCGTTGTACCGTTATATTCAACACCGTTTGCAAGATCAGACGAACCGTTACCTGTTTCAAGGCATGAATGAATTACAAGATATACTTCACTTACATTGTTATCATCAGCCGCTTTCTTGAATTCACTGCCGTGACCGTCCAAAACGCCTTTACCCTTTAAATAAGTATCAAGTGTAGCGGAATCGACATTGTTTGACACACTCAAATCCATAAACTGATACTTTTCATATCCCGACACAAGATTTTCCGGATTTACATACTGTTCAACATTTTCCTCACTCGCCGGGAACACACCGTTTGTAAATACAGCCGGTTCTGCGGTCATTTGTTCTTCAACCATTTCATCAACCGTCATATCATAGTCGGTGTATACAACAGGTATATCCTCTTTACGTTTTTCCCATGTTGTAACGATAACCGTGCATTTTGCCGTATAGTCGCCGTCCTCCGTTTTTGCGTAAATGTCGGTTGTTCCGACACCGCAAGGCGATACAAGTCCCTCACTGTCCACAGTTGCAATCGACTCGTCGTCACTGTACCATCTGACCTTTTGTATAGTCGCGTCTGTCGGCGAAACCATAGCCGTAAGTTTTGCGGTAATAGGCTTATCCGCATACAATGTCATTTCACTTTGCGACATTGCGACGCCTTCTACTCCCTTAACAACGCTTACTTTCAACTTTGACAATGCGTTTCCGCACCTTATATCAATGAATGTATCACCTATTTTGTCAGTCGGTGTAACAACACCGTTTTCGTCAACTGCCGCAATCGTTATATCTTCGGATTTATATGTAATTTTCTTGTTTGTCGTGTTCAGCGGCATAACCTCCGCCGCAATTTTATACGGCTCATTTTCTTTGCCCGCGTAAAACAAAACCTTGCCTTGCTTTAAATTTATGCGTTGTGCCTTGACTTCGTCCCAAGTTGACACAGGTGCAAAATATACTTCGTCCGACACATATGTATCGTCATCTATTTCAACTTTGTACGCACCTTGTGCCGAACCTGTCAACACGGTAAGCACAGCCACGCAAGCAAATATCTTTTTTACTGTAGGATTTTTCACTTTAAAAATCTCCGTTCCGTAATATTCTAAACTGTATTTTATATAATTCTCACCCTTATGTCAATGGAAAATATAATTTTATACGCAGTTTTCTGCTTAAAATATGACTTTTTTCTCAAAAAGTCATTGTAAATTCAATAAAAATAGTATATAATTATATAGTATATTCAGAATTAGATTTAAGGAGGGTTTTCAATAGATGGAAAACACAGAGCAAACACAAGAGCAATTATCGGCACTTTTGCAAGTCCGCAGAGATAAGCTTACAGAACTTCAAAATGACGGACGTGACCCATTTAAAATCACAAAATTTGAGAGAACACACACATCTGCTCAACTTAAAGAAAACTATACAGAGGAAGAACGCGAATTAAAGAAACGCGGCAGTGACGAAGTACAAATCATAAAGGCACAAGTATCTCAATTTGACGGTCAGACTGTTTCAATCGCAGGACGTATTATGTCAAAGAGAGGTATGGGTAAAGTCGGTTTTGTTCACGTTTCTGATATAGACGGACAAATTCAGCTTTTTGTTAAAAAGGATATTTTGGGCGAGGACGAATATGCTCGTTTCAAAAAGCTTGATATAGGCGATATTATCGGTGCAGAGGGTGAAGTTTTCACAACTCAGACAGGTGAAATTTCGGTAAGAGCCGAAAAAATCACTCTACTTTCAAAATCACTTCTTCCGCTTCCGGAAAAGTTCCACGGTATGACAGATACAGACCTTAGATACCGTCAAAGATATATCGACCTTATTATGAATGCCGATGTTAAAAAGACATTCATCAACCGTTCAAAGATTATTGCGTCAATCCGTAGCTACCTTAACGGTCAAAACTTCCTTGAAGTTGAAACACCTATGCTTGTCGCAAACGCAGGCGGTGCTGCCGCAAGACCTTTTGAAACACACTTTAACGCATTGGACGAAGATTTCAAACTTCGTATCTCACTTGAGCTTTACTTAAAGCGCCTTATCGTGGGCGGTTTTGATAAGGTTTATGAAATAGGACGAGTTTTCAGAAACGAAGGTCTTGATACTCGCCATAACCCTGAATTTACTCTTATGGAATTGTATCAGGCATACACAGATTATCACGGTATGATGGATCTTACAGAAAATCTTTATCGTCATGTTGCTAAGGAAGTGCTTGGTACAACTACAATCGTGTATAACGGTATAGAAATGGATTTGGGTAAGCCGTTTGAACGTATAACAATGGTTGACGCAGTTAAAAAGTACGCAGGCGTTGACTTTAACGAAATTAATACACTTGAAGAGGCTCGTAAGGTTGCCGATGAGCACCACGTTGAATATGAGGACAGACATAAGAAGGGCGATATTCTTAACTTGTTCTTTGAAGAATATGCAGAGGAACACCTTATTCAACCGACTTTCGTTATGGATCATCCGGTTGAAATTTCACCGCTTACAAAGAAAAAGCCTGAAAACCCTGATTACGTTGAACGTTTTGAGTTCTTTATGAACGGTTGGGAAATGGCAAACGCTTATTCTGAGCTTAATGACCCAATCGACCAAAGAGAACGTTTTAAAGCACAGGAAGAACTTCTTGCGCAGGGCGATGAAGAGGCTAATACAACAGACGAAGACTTTATGCGTGCACTTGAAATCGGTATGCCACCGACAGGCGGTATCGGTTTCGGTATCGACCGTATGTGTATGCTCCTTACCGATTCCCCAGCCATCCGCGACGTTCTTCTGTTCCCTACAATGAAACCGTTGGATAAGTAAAAATTAAAACATCATTGTTTATAGAAATATAGGCAATGATGTTTTTTTATTTAAAATATGCCATTTCCAATATTTGCTACCAAGTTTCCGGAATAAGCTACCACTTAGTCGGGAAATGTTGACATTCTCAAAAATTTTATATAAAATTCAGTTGTAATCACAGAAATATATTTTCAACTTTTCTCTGATTATTACTAAACAAAATGTTATTAAAGATTTAAAATAAATATTTATGTTGATAATCATTATTCATATCATCAGTTTAGTGAGCTTATCACAAAGATTTATTCTAAGATTTTATATGATATAAGAAAAATTAATTCAATGTAAAATTTATTTATACATTACGATAACATTAAAACAAATATAATACAGATTTTATTTTGAAAACAAAATAAAGAGATACCAATAATCTTAATTCTTTGCCGGGTAGCATGAGTTAAAAATAATTGAGTACCTCTTATGCATAAAATTATATAACAATTTATCTTTATTTGTCAAGTCATGTATAAGAGCTTTATTTTGTTGCATAAATACTTCAGTGTTATAAAAATGAAAGGAAGTTTTTATTATGAAACTAAGAAAAATTGTTACAATGGGAATGGCAACTCTAATGGCAGTATCAGCAATGAGCTTGAGTGCATTTGCGGCAGAGGACGAAAATATTAATTTCTACAACAGTGTACAAGTACTAACATTTAACTCAGAAACCGGTAGCTTCGATAGCAGTTATGAACCAGCATCACAAATTGCACCTATGACATTACCTAATTATACATTTACATTTAACCAAACAATAACTACATCGGGAAGTTATCTAAAAAATTTAGATACAGGTGATGACTCATATCTTATCACCGACGATGATACTATAATTTTAAGATTAGATAAGAAACCGGCAAAAACTTTAAGGTTACAAGTCTGCAAAAGAGATGGTTCAATTTTAGGTCCAACCGGTGATATAAAAACATCTCAAACAGTTTTTAAAATGAGTGGACTAAATAAATATTATAACTCAATCGGCACTTGTAAAATACATTTGAAAACTTTATCCGGTTCAGCAACAATATCCGGCACTTTAAGTGAAGATTAATCATATTTACTTATAATATTTCAAGATTAAATTAAGAAATGAGGACAAAAAAATGAGTGCAAAGACTAATTTAGCAACATTACTCATCGCTGCAACAGCAATAACATCAAATTCCGCAGCTCTTGCAAATGATTTGACCGACAATATCATTAATGATTTATACAACTTTAAAATTATAGCTGATAAATCAGATATACGACCAAATAATAATATTACAAGAGCAGAAGCTGTTAAAATGATATGTATTGCGGAAGGAAATGACGTATTTGACAATGACACAACAGATACTCAAATTTTCTACGATGTTCCTACAAGTCATTGGGCTGCAAAATATATAGAAATTGCTGTTGATGACAGCATAATAAGCGGATATGAAGACAATACATTTAAACCCGAACAGTATGTAACATATCAGGAATTGCATAGAATGATAGTTTCTTCTTTAGGATATAATCTTTATGCAGAACAAGCAGGTGGTTACCCGAAAGGTTATATTACTTATTCAAATGCTCTTGAAATAAGCAAAAATATGAGTTTGGACAATTCTGCTTTTGCTACCCGTGGTGACGCAATGCAAATGATTTATAATTCACTTGATGCTCCTATTATGGAAGTAAGAGAGAATGTTGAAATCGACGGAACAGTTGAAACTGTAGTAATGATTTATGATGGGAAATCAAATCCATTCATATCGTTTAGAAAAATTTTGAGTGGTGAAGTGGAATATTAATATATTTGCTACCAAGTTTCCGGATTAAGCTACCACTTAGTCGAAAAATGTTGACATTCTCAAAAATTTTATATAAAATTCAGTTGTAATCACAGAAATATATTTTCAACTTTTCTATGATTATTACTAAACAAAATGTTATTAAAGATTTAAAATAAATATTTGTGTTGATAATCATTATTCATATCATCAGTTTAGTGAGCTTATCACAAAGAGATATTCTAAAATTTTACATGATACAAGAAAAATTAATTCAATGTAAAATTTATTTATACATTACGATAACATTAAAAAAAATATAATACTGATTTTATTTTCAAAATAAAATAAAGAGATACCAATAATGAACCGACCCCCAAAAGTTAGACCAAAAATCTAACTATTGGGAGGTCGGTTT
>OLFX01000111.1_pt1 | contig 142249 bp, 113 predicted proteins | sample 1605091 | NCBI WGS metagenome assembly OLFX01 (sample SAMEA3888906, study PRJEB22519) | human gut metagenome | biome: human gut; feature: human-associated habitat; material: faeces | place: Denmark | collected 2012
ATCATCACGGATGCCAGCTGCGGCATGGTTAGAAATACCGGATTTTGCGGTCAGACTTTGCCGCCGCATGTTTATCTGGAACTTTTAAGTATCTATTTCTCGTAATATTACTTATCAAAGCAAAGTGCGATATGCTTATTGTGACAGTTCCTTTTATTAAATCTGTAAAGAGGTGTGCCAAGCGCTGCCCAAAAGTCCACTCATTGTCTTTGCTGTGCGGACACACCCGCATAGAGTGTCAAAGCGTGGTAAGAGACACGAACCCGGATGTTCCAGTCGGCATGGAAGAAATCGCGCTATTTTGCTCAAACGAATCGTGACTCCCGGCAGCCGGCAGAAGCTTGCGGATTTCTTCCGGACGTCAGCATGAATTGCTGAATCGCCCCGTTCTATGCCGTGTGGAGCGCCTGCCGGGAGATTGCCGTCTCGGCGTCGGTGTCCACGTCATGCAGCCGGTGGTACTCTTCGATAAAGCCGTTCATTTTGCCGGCTTCGGCGGCAAGCTCCGCGATGACATTGTTGACACTCTTGAAGCGCTCGGCATTGTCGGTGCACATCGCGTTGGTCTCCTCCGCGGAGGCACTGATCTCCTCGCTGGTGGAGGAAAGCGTATTGGTCTCATCGACCAGCATGGTGTTGGTTTCTCTTAAAATGCGTGTCTTCTCTGAGATGGCGGCGGCATTCTGTTCAAGGCCGGTCAGACCGGAGCGGATGCCGCTGAAATTTTCTTCAATATCATGAATCATGCTGACCTGATTGCCGATCTTGTCCATGACATGATCCATCGAGGCGATTGTGTCACCGGCATTTTGATTCAGCTTTGTGATGATTTCCTCAATATTTTCAGTGGACTGCTTGGTCTGCTCGGAGAGCATGCGGATCTCCTCCGCGACAACAGCGAACCCCCTGCCTGCTTCCCCTGCGCGCGCTGCTTCTATCGTGGCGTTCAAGGCGAGAAGATTGGTCTGTGCGGAGATCTGCTGGATAATGCTGATAATTTTTAACATGTCCTGCGTATGTGCCTGCAGTGCAGTCATATTTTTCTTGACGAGCTTATTCTCGGATTCTACTTCCTCCGTCTGGGAGACAATATTGCTCACAAGCGCCTGACCGGTCTCTACATTTTTACCAGAAGACTGGGAGATGTTGGTAAGTGCGTCTGCGATCGACACGGTATCGGCAATGATGTCCTGAATCCGTCCGGTCATGGAAGCCTGTTCCTGAATGCTTGCGACTGTGCTCTCCATGCTTACGGTAATGTCGCCCATTGCCTGGCTGACGCAGCCGGTTGCCTCTGTCATCTCCTCGATCAGCGCATGAATGGACTGGGTGGATTCATTGACGGATGTGCCGACGGTCACGATGGAATTCATCATATCCTCCTGCTTTTTCTTGTGGGCTTCCAGTTCGGCGAGCTCCTCTGTGTTGTGCAGGACGGCCACGCGGGACGCCAGGCAGGTGATTGTGTTGATGACAATAATAATGGAGCAGATGACAAAGATCAGGTTTCTTTCTGCAAGTGAGTTCGTTCCAAGCACATGGATGGAATAGAAACCATTTAGTATGCAGCAGATCATGTTTAAAACGCCTGAACAGATCTCGAGTTTTAAATCAAAATACATGAGCAGTGCCACGAGCACAGGAATCATAAAGAGATTATAGACAAAAAGTTTTGAGGATAGACAGCTGACTTCATAAATGATCAGAAAGCATGTAATCGCTACATTGCGGTAGCGTATGGAAACAGGATTAAAAAAATAGAACAATGTACTAACAGCTGCAGGAAGGGCAATCATGCCTGCAATGACAAAAAGACGGAAAAGAGCATGATTTCCCTGCAGAATTGTTCCTATAAACAGAAACATCATATAGATGGAAATGATGAGAACTGTAAGCATCAGACAATAGTTGGCACGCTTTGTGGAGCGTTCCTGTAACGTTAACTCTCTTGAATCGTTCATGATAGACCTCCTTTTCCTGTACGAAAGTACCAGATGTTTGTGATACTAACATAGACCTTGGTGCAGGTCTAAGGTCAATAGGAGGTTGAAAAAATCAGGAGTCTTCCAACGGAAGATATACTTCGTAATAATCCAGGATGACATCCGGCTGTGCTATGCTGAAGACGTAGAAAGCGTAAGCTTCCGGTTTGCAGGAAAGCTGATGTTCCCCGGCGTATTTCAGGACGGCGGAGAGATCCCAGAGTATCTCCTGCTCGGGCGGGAATGCGACTACGGTGTAAAGACAGCGGCAGCTGTCCCGGCTGGGCAGATTGGTGGAATTGAGCTGGGTGAGTGCAAGCATCGGCTCGCGGATGGCAAACTGGAAGGCGCTGACCTGGCAGGAACCGGACGGTTCCACGGAGAGGATGTAGCTGAAATTCCCCATCGAAAACAACGGAGAATGAAAGACATCCTTTAGCGTGCGGTAACCTAAAAAAGCGGAATCCTGATGGTAGAGCGGATAGACAGCGGGAAGCGTCCGGATGCTTATAGTGCGGCTGCCTTCATCCAGGGTATCCAGGTGCTGTTTCATATAAGACATTTTTTCGACTTCCAGGGTAAGCCGCTCGATCTCTTTTTTGCGCGAATCAATGAAACCGGAAAAGCTTTCGGAAAGATCACCAAGGGTGGAGACAGCGAGAAGCCGCTTGATCTCCGCGATGCTCACGTTGAGCTTGCGGTAGAGACAGACTCCCATGATGCGGTGGATCTGTTCGGTGTCATAGCAGCGGTAGCCGTTCTCCGGATTGCGGGTGGGTGAGACAAGACCCTCCTTCTCGTAGAGCCGGATGGCGTCGGTGGAGATATTAAGCAAACCGGCAACTTCATGGATTGTATATTGTATCATGACAGACCCCCATAAAAAATAAGAAGTATTTCAATCACAAGATATGTACCATTGTACCATATTTTGACAAAAAAATTAAAAGAAAAGAATGAAGAAAAAAGGATTTTATGGTACAATTATATGTCAGAGAACAGAGGGCAAAAGCAGGAGGAGAGGTTATGTTTTCCGTATCGGATATCAAAGAGGATGTGTATCCGGCAGTCTACCGGAGAGGAAAGGAATTATATGAGACAGGGGGCGTGCTGGATTTCGCGTATGATATTTATCTGGAGCATGATCTGCCCGTTGCCGAGGTGCGAGCGGAGGTACGTGGGAAGGAACAGAGCAGCTACCGGGTGACGGCGGTTGTCGATGAGGAGTACGGCACGGTGTCAAGCAGCAACTGTACCTGCGAAGCGTTTTATAATTATGAGGGAATGTGCAAACACTGTGTCGCAGCGCTTCTTGCCTACGTCAACCGCAGACAGGCGAAGGACATTCTGGCTGCGAAGCGCACCGGACATGAGGTGGGAGAGCAGGGAAGCGCCGCGGAGGAGAAGCCTGCCGCCCCGATGCAGACGGCGGGAGCGTTTAAGACGCTTTTGAACCAGTATTCACTGCGCGCCGGTGTGAGCTATCTGATTCCGGAGAGTGTCTATGGAAAGGTGGAACTGGAGCCTTATTTTAAGATGGATTACAGTTATGCGACGGTGGAGTTTAAGATCGGAATGGAGCAGAAGTATGTATTAAAGAATATTTCTGCCTTTTTACATTCCATTGAGCGGAATGAAAAGGTGCATTACGGCAAAAAGCTGGACTTTTATCACAACAGACAGGCATTTACAGAAGATGCATGGCGGATGGTAGAGTTTATGCGGATGCAGGATGACGACAAGAAGCGCCAGAGCAGATTTCATGCCTATTATGCTTACACAGGGGGATATGAGCGCACGATGGAGCTCGATGAGGTCGGCATCGACCGTTTTTTTGACGCCATCGGGGAAATGCCATTATCTGCCGAAATCGGGTATCTGCCGGAGGAGGAGTATCATGTGCAGGAGGAAGAGCGCAAGCCGAAGCTTGAGATACGCGCAGGGGCGTCTGGTGTGTTCCTTGTGCTGGAGGATCTGCACGTCATAAGGGGAAGCAGATTTTACTATTTTTATGAAGATGGCATGATCTATCGTAGCAGTGAGGCTTTAAAGGCGAAGGCGGGAGATTTTTTTGACTATATGGAGCGCCAGACCGGCGGGGAATGTTATATTGCCGCGGAGGAACTGCCATCGTTCTGCAGAGATCTGCTGCCGCTTTTAAGGGAGACGTTCCGGGTGACGGCGGAGGGCTTCGATGAGACGCTCTACGTCCCGAAAAAGCCGGAGTTTGAGCTGTATCTGGATAAGCAGGACAACCAGACGGTCGGTGCGAAGCTGGTCGCTGCCTACGGGGACGACAAATATAACGTATTGCAGAAGATTGAGCCGGGCGAGGTGCGGGATCTCGGGGAGGAGATGCGCGTGCGCACGCTGGTCGAGCCGTACTTCAACGAATACGGGCTCGGGCAGACGATATTCATTCTCTCGCACAATGAGGACATGCTTTATCAGCTTATCAGCAGTGGTCTGCAGCGCCTCAGCGAGTATATGTCGATCTACACGACGGAGGATTTCCGGGGAATGAAGGTCGTCTCATCGCCGTCGGTTTCGGTGGGCGTTGCGCTAAAGAGCGATCTTCTGGAATTGCAGATCCACTCGGATGAGATGTCGCGCGAGGAGCTGGCATATCTTCTGACCCGGTACGATCGGAAAAAGAAATACGTCCGTCTGAAAAACGGAGATTTTCTTGATGTGCGCGAGGATGGTCTGGGACTGCTCGCGGAGATCAGCGAGGATCTCCGCCTGACAGAATCCGGACTGAAAAAAGGTCATGTGAACGTACCAAAATACCGCGCGATGTATCTGGACGCGGCGTTAAAGAGCAATCAGGAGCTTTCCGTGGAGAAAAACCGCGAGTTCAAGGGCATGGTCCGCAATATGAAGACGATTGAGGACAGCGATTATGAGGTGCCGGATTCGCTCCGCAGTATCATGCGCGGCTACCAGAAGAGCGGTTTTCTGTGGTTAAAGACACTGCGCGAGAACGGATTCGGCGGAATCCTTGCGGACGATATGGGACTGGGCAAGACCCTGCAGGTCATCAGCCTGCTCTTGTCGGAACAGGAGAGTGCCAAGGCAGGAGAGCGGGAGTGGCACCGTTCCCTTATCGTATGTCCGGCGTCGCTCGTCTACAACTGGCAGAAAGAGATCAGCCGTTTTGCACCGCAGATCAAGACGACGCTCGTGACCGGACTCGCCGCAGAGCGCCAGAGGATTGTCAGACACACGAAGGAAGGGGAAGTGCTGATTACGTCCTACGACCTGTTAAAACGCGACGTGGAGCTGTACCGTGATATGGTGTTTGCGATTCAGGTCATCGACGAGGCACAGTATATCAAGAACCCTGGAACCCAGGCGGCAAAAGGTGTCAAGCAGATTACTGCAGGTTTCAAGCTGGCGCTGACAGGAACGCCGATCGAGAACCGGCTGAGCGAACTGTGGAGCATTTTTGATTATCTGATGCCGGGATTTTTATATACCTATCAGCGGTTCCGGGAGGAGATCGAGATCCCGATCGTGGTAAACGGGGATGAAAACCGTATGCAGCGCTTACAGCGCATGATCCGGCCGTTTATCCTGCGCCGTCTGAAGGGGGAAGTGCTGCGGGATCTCCCGGCGAAGCTGGAGGAGAATGTCTTCGCGAAGCTCGAAGGAGAGCAGCTTGCGCTCTATGACGCCCATGTGCAGCGCATGAAGGAGAGCCTGGAGGGCAAATCCGAGAAGGAATTCCGCTCCGAGAAGATCCAGATTCTTGCGGAGCTGACGAGACTGCGCCAGATCTGCTGTGACCCGGGGCTTCTGTTTGAGGGCTATAAGGGGGAGTCCGCAAAGGCGCAGATGTGCATGGAACTGATCGAGAACGCGGTTGGTGCCGGGCACAAGGTGTTATTGTTCTCGCAGTTTACGTCCATGCTGGAACGTCTGGCGGCAGGGCTTAAGAAGGCCGGGATTGACTACTATATGCTGACCGGTTCTGTCGGCAAGGAAAAGCGCATGCAGATGGTAGAGAGCTTTAACGAGGACGACGTGCCGGTATTCTGTATTTCCTTAAAGGCAGGAGGAACCGGGCTGAACCTGACGGCCGCTGATATTGTGATCCACTATGACCCGTGGTGGAACGTGGCGGTGCAGAACCAGGCGACGGACCGCGCCCACCGCATCGGGCAGAAGCATGTTGTGACGGTCTACAAGCTGGTATCCGAGGGAACGATCGAGGAGAAGATCATTGCGATCCAGGAGCGCAAAAAGAAACTGGCAAAACAGGTGCTCGAGGGGGAGGGAATGGACTCTGTTTCCTTTACCAAGGAGGAAATTCTCGAACTTCTGGGATAAAAAGGTTGTTTTTTCGACAAATCAGTTGACAAAAAATGTGGGCTGCTATATAGTAAGGAAACAGCATTATTGATGAATGCAGATTCCGTGAGGGAGTAGTTCGCGCAGAGCGTGATTTGTCAACAGACCGGTCGGACAGCCTGACCTGGCAAATCTTAAAGAATGAGACTCATGTATATCTTTGGTGTTATATCGCAGACGGAGACGGGAGCGGTGCGCAGAGGATATACATCAGTCTCTTTTTTATGTGTGCGCCGGCGGAAAATGCATCATCCGGGCTGAATGTGTATGTGCGCCCTGTGGCAGGGGCAGAATAAAATGTGGAGGTTGGTATGGCTGTTTTTATTGAATTGCTGCTCATTGGAGTGGGCCTTTCGATGGACGCGTTTGCAGTGTCGATCTGTAAAGGTCTTGCGATGCGCAGGGTAAACAAAAAACAGGCGTTTGTGATCGGTCTGTTTTTTGGAGGATTTCAGGCGCTGATGCCGTTTATCGGCTGGGCGCTCGGCACACAGTTTGAGAGCTACATTACCAGTATTGATCACTGGATTGCCTTTGTGCTGCTGGTATTCATCGGCGGCAAGATGATCGCCGAGGCGGTGCGTCCGGAGGATGAGAATGTGGAGATCGACAAGCTGGATCCGCCACTCGACTTAAAAGAGATGCTTGTGCTGGCGGTGGCGACCAGTATCGATGCACTTGCGGTCGGAATTACATTCGCATTTTTGAATTACCCGATCGGGGAGGCAGTCACGATCATCGGTCTTACCACGTTTTGTATCTCCATCGGCGGCGTCTATGTTGGCAATTTTTTTGGAAACCGCTATAAGAAAAAGGCAGAACTTGCTGGAGGTATTATCCTGGTGCTGATCGGCGTGAAGATTCTGCTGGAGCATCTCGGATTTGTGGGATAGGTGCCGGATTACCGGAAGTCGAGATAACTTTGAGAAAATAATTACAGTAGAGAAAACAGAGAGGAATGGAGATTATTATGACAGAAATGCTTTGGGCAGCTGTGCTGCTTGTTGTTGGATTTGTGCTTCTGATTAAGGGAGCAGATTTTTTTGTGGAGGGAAGCTCTTCCGTGGCAAAGATGCTGAAAGTGCCCTCAATCATTATAGGACTTACGATCGTGGCGATGGGAACAAGCCTTCCGGAATGTGCGGTCAGTATTACGGCATCGGTAACGAACAATAATGCACTTGCAGTCAGCAATGCTATTGGCTCTAATATTTTTAATCTGATGGTGGTCTGTGGATTTTGTGCCCTTTTTAATCCGCTCTATGTGGAAAAGAGTACGCTGAAAAAAGAGTTTCCGTTTTCTGTGGTCTGTGCAGTCCTGCTTTTAGTCTGCGGATATCTGGGAATGCAGCTTGGCAGGGCAGACGGAATCATCCTTCTTATTGTATTTGTCGCTTTTCTGGTCTGGATGGTGCGCTCGGCACTGAAAGCGCGTGCTGCTGCCGGGGATGATGAGTATGAGGTATTGCCGGTGTGGAAATGTATTGTGTTTATCGTCGGCGGTATTGTGGCGATCAAGTTCGGTGGGGATTTTGTTGTAAACGGCGCATCCACGGTTGCCACGAAGCTGGGACTCAGCCAGAATCTGATCGGACTTACGATTGTTGCCTGTGGAACCAGCCTGCCAGAACTTGTGACCTCAGTGGTTGCAGCGCGCAAAAATGAACTGGATATGGCGCTCGGTAATGTGATCGGCTCCAATATTTTCAATATTCTGTTTGTGCTCGGTATCGCAGCAACGATCAGTCCGATCGCATTTATCATGGAAAATGTGATCGATATTGTGATTCTGGTTGTGATGAGCGTACTGGTGTGGGCGTTCGCCTGGACGAAGAAGAAGCTGGACCGCTTCGAGGGCATTGTGATGCTGGCGCTCTATGCGGTCTATCTTGTGTATATCTGCATGCGGTAGCATGAAAAGATATTGCAGAAAAAGATTTTTCCTGTTTTTTCGATTGCTGTAAAGGGAAATTGGCGTTATACTGGGGAAAAAGAAACGACAGGGAGGAAAACTTCATGGAATTTTTTGATAAGTTAAGCGAGTCACTGGTAAGTGCGGGGAAGGATGTCAGCCAGAAGGCGAAGGATGTATCCGAGATTGCAAAGTTAAAGCTGGATATCAAGTCCAAGGAGGACTATGTGCAGAAGCAGTATGAGGAGCTGGGACGCTCTTATTATGAGAAGCACAAGGATGAGGAAGAATGTGAAGAAGCAGAGCAGTTTTTCCTGATCAAGGAAGCTGTGGAGGAGATCGAGCGCATGAAAGCCGAGGTTCTGCGGATCCAGGGTTCTGCAGAATGTCCGAAGTGCGGTGCGAAGATGCCGGAAGGTGCTGTATATTGCAGCAACTGTGGTACGAAGATGGATGATATGTATGAGGAAGAGTAGCAGATACGCGGCATACCTTCCGTTTGTGCTGGTGGCGGTGATCGGACTGGTCTACCACGTCGGGATGAAGCCGATGGCGGGGGACGACATTTTTTTCCGGGATGCCACAAAAGACACGACGCTGTGGGCGTATCTGACGCAGCGCTATCTGACCTGGACGTCGCGCGTGGTGTCGGAGTGTGTACTGGTCAATGTCATACAGTGCCCGGTTTTGTGGAGAATTATTGATTTTCTGCTGTTTGCGACGCTGCCTCTTCTGCTGTCCGGGCTTTTCGGCGGTGGGAAGACGATGAACTGGTGCGCGGCAGCGGCGGTGCTGATTTTTCCGTTTCACGACATGGGTACGGCGGGATGGATTACGACAACAGTTACACATTTCTGGCCGTTCTGGGGATTTTTTTATGTGGCGTGGGTGATAAGGAAGCTTGCGCTTGCGGAGAAAATTCACCCGGCAGCGGCAGTGTCCGCGGTTCCTGTCGCGGTTGTGACAGGAAGTCATGAACAGTATGCCGTGATTATGACGCTGCTGCTCGTGCTTAGCGGCGTGTATCTGTGGAAAGCGCACAGAAGGCCGGGAAATGCAGTGCTTTTTTGGACTCTTGCGGTGATCGATGTGGTTTCACTGCTCGTAATTGCACTCTGTCCGGGCAATGCCGGACGCAATGCGGTCAGTATTGCGGATCTTCCGGTTTATGCGACGTTTGGATTCGGACAGAAGCTGTATCTGGGACTTTTGAGTATTGAGCGCGTGTTTATTGCCAATGCGGACATTGTATTTTTTCTGGTGGTGCTGATCTGGACATGGCTTGTCTGGGAGAAGACAAAAGATTACCGCAGGACGTTTCTCTCGGCGCTTCCGCTGCTCATTCTGTTCGGGCAGACAGTGTTAAGAACTGCATATCCGGGGCTCTCGGGGCTGTTCGTGATGCCGGGGGAGATTCTGGAGTGGAGCTGGAGCGATCTGTCGACGTGGATTCCTATGGTGTATCTGGCAGTGACGGTGGCAGCGATGATTTATGCGCTGTACCAGCTGTTCGGCGACGATCTGTTTACTTTCATCAGCGTGCTGCTTCTGGTGGGGTGCGGCTTTGGTGCCGGGATGGTGCTGGGCTTTATGGCGACGATCTACGTCTCGGGAGAGCGCGTGTATGCGCCGCTGTACGGGATTCTTCTGGCGGTCACACTGTTTGGCATCTGCCGGCAGCGCAGCGTGTGGAAGGAGCCGGCGGCTGTGGCGGTATCTGGACGGAAAGCAGAGCCGGCGGCGGATGCGGGCGTGACTGCGGCGGTTTCCAAAGCGGCAGTGCCGTCCGCAGTGTTCCTGACGGCACTGACAGTTGTCTGTTGTGCGGTGAACGTATTGTTTATCGTTTTGTCATTGTAAGACCGGAAGTATAAAAGATAGAATATGAGTTCCATACAGGGAGCAGATTCTGCAGGGCAGAATCTGCTCCCTGTTTTTTTGACACACAGTCAGAGAGAGGATATAATCATTATTAAAAATAAATCCAGTTAAAGGTGAAATGAAGGTTATTGAAGGTATAGGGGTAAACGGAGAGATGGAGTTGAATAAGGAAAAGAAAAATATAATTGGCATTACACAAAGCGGTCTTATATTGGTATTGGTAGTTCTTATTGTCTTTATGATGGTACAGATCAACAGGTTACAGGGGACTGCACGGGTAATAAATTATGCAGGTCTGGTACGTGGAGCCACACAGCGTGAAGTAAAGTTAGAAATTACAGGAAACCAGAATGAAGAATTAGTTCAGTATCTGGATGATATTCTGAGCGGATTAAAATACCAGGATGGACATTATGATCTGGTAAAGCTTCATGATAAAGAATATCAGGATAAATTACAGGTTCAGAGTGACTACTGGGAAAAATTAAAAGTAGAAATTGAAGCGGTGAGAAGCAGAGGATATGAAAATACAGATATTGTAAATATGAGTGAAACTTATTTTAAGATGGCAGATGAAACAGTATCTGCAGCGGAAAATTATTCAGAAAAGATTGCAAGAAAGATTCGTACCATAGAGATTTTGTCAGCACTTGATATGTTGTGCCTGGTAATATTGGTTATTATGCAGACGCTGATGGCAATGAAGATGGCAGTGCAAAACAAGCTGTTAGAACAGAGGGCATATACAGACAGCCATACAGGATTACCCAATAAAAGTGCATGTGAGAAAATACTTAATAATAAAGAGATCATTGATGAACCGACAGCATGCATAATGTTTGATCTAAATAATTTGAAGACGGTAAATGACACAATGGGACATTCGTCAGGAGACCAGCTAATAATGAATTTTGCCCGGCTTTTACGCAGTGTGATTCCGGAAGAAGATTTTGTTGGAAGGTATGGCGGGGATGAATTCATGGCAGTTATATATCATACCAGTAAAGCGGAAGTTGAGGATATTTTAAAATACTTACGCAGGGAAAAAGATAGATTAAATGGCAATGAAAATCCTATGTCAATCGATTATGCATGCGGATGGGCGTTATCCGAAGACTATAAGGAGTGTACAATGCAGATATTATTGGATAAGGCCGATTCTTATATGTATGATAATAAACAATTATGCAAACAGCATACCCTTTAGGTATTTTATGGAGCGTCGGCAGGCTGATCGGAATTGCGTTGGAGCAGCTTGAAAAGTGAAATGTTTTCCCATGTTTTTATTTGACGGAAGAACGCGGCAGTGATATATATAACATATTCTGTTATATATATCACTGCCGCGCTTTTGTTGTGCCGGAAAAATATTGCTCATCATGCCAAAGAAGCGCAGAAATACAGGCAGAAAGTACAGGAGGAGACCGATGCTTACCATCATGGAGCGGAAGAAGGGTGAGTCCGCGCGGGATTACGTGACGCGGGTGCTCATAGACAATATCGTAAACGTACATTTGGAACCGGGGGAGAAGCTGCTGGAAAATGATCTGAGCGGGCAGCTCGGGGTGAGCCGCACGCCGTACCGGGAGGCGGTACTTGCGCTTGCGGAGCGGCAGCTCGTGCATATAAGACCGAAGAAAGGCACCTATGTGTCGCACATTGATTTGAAACTGGTCGAGGAGGTGCGGCATCTGCGCAGCATTGTGGAGACCGAGCTGGCAGTCATGGCATGTGACCTTCTGACGGAGGAAGATCTGGATGTGCTGCGCGAGAATATTGCCATCTGGAAAATGTACATGGAGCGGAAGCAGACGGACAAGATACTGCAATATGACAAGGAATTTCACCGGCATTTCTATGAGATGTGCGACCGGAATTACTGGTATACGCTTCTGGAGAGCCTGTCGCCGCATTTTGACCGCACGACGGTGTTAAGCTTCCGCTGCCGTCCGGTCAACGGCATTGTATCCGACCACGAGGAGCTGGTGGATGCGATTGCGGCGAGGGACCGGGAGCGGGCGGCGGAGACCGCAAGACGGCATATGCTCCGCTACACCGAGAACATCGACACGATCCGGCAGGCGTTTCCGGAATATTTTGCGTAGGAAAGGAGGCAGAGGGTTATGGAACTGGCAATCATTACGGCAAAACAGGTTGTGATACTGTACTGTCTGATCCTGGCCGGGTTTGCGGGTGTAAAGAGTGGTGTCATAAAGCCGGAGGCAAAAAAGGCGTTTTCCAATCTGCTGCTCTACCTGGCGGTGCCGGCGATGGTCATTCATTCCTATATCTCAAAGGCAGACCGCTCCGTGCTTGCCAGACTGCCGCAGACGTTTGCGTTCAGTGTGCTTGCGATTCTGGCCGGACTTGCGATTACGATGTTATGTACCTGCCGGATGAAAGGAAAGGAACGTCCGATCCTGCGGTTTGCCTGTATATTTTCCAATGCGGCATATATGGGGTTCCCGCTGATCGAGGCGCTGTTTGGCGCGGAGGGACTGATCTATGCGAGTGTGTACGTGACGGTGTTCAACATTCTGCTGTGGACGGTGGGATTTGGCATGATTACAGGAACCGTGGAGCCGAAAGAGGTCGTCCGCACAGTCTGCACAAATCCGGTGCTGATTGCCGTGGTGATCGGACTGGTGATCTACCTGTGCCAGATTCCTGTGCCGGAGGTGATCGAACAGCCGCTCGCGCTGATCGGAAATATGAATACGCCGCTCTCCATGATTATTACCGGAATGATGATCGCCGGAAGCAATCTGGCGCAGATGCTTTGCGACCGGCGCATTTTATCTGTGATGGGAATCCGCATGCTGCTGATCCCTGCCGTGTGCTTCGCGCTGTTTTTTGCATGCGGCTTTTCCGGGATGGCTGCAGGCGTGGTGCTGCTGCTGGAAGCATGCCCGAGCGCGGCGATCACCTCCGTCTTTGCGGTGCAGTATTCGTATGATGAAGAATTTGCGGCGGGCAGCGTGGTCATTACGACCCTGCTCAGCATTGTGATCCTGCCGGTATGCGCCATGCTTCTGCCGGGAATGTAGAAAACCGCGGGAAGAAGTCATGTGGAAGCCATATAGCGGGAAGAAGCCATATGGCGGAAGAACCCGGAGATGGCATGGGAAGCAGGCAGGATAAGAAAAAGGAGAGAGTCACATGGAAATCAGATGTGTGTATACAGAAGGAAATCAGAATGTCATTCAGGAGGCGGTGGATCGCCTTCCTGCGTCGGGAGGTACAGTAATCGTGCCGCGCGGCGAGTGGAAAAGCGGTGCAATTCATCTGAAAAGCAATGTGAAACTGTATCTGGAAGAGGGATGCGTGATTCATTTCAGTTCCTGCATGGAGGATTACCTTCCGCCGGTATTTACACGCTGGGAAGGCGTGGAATGTTACAATTATTCGCCGCTTATCTACGCGGCAGACTGTGAGAACGTTACAATCTGCGGCACCGGTGTGTTAGACGGTGCAGGAAGCGCGTGGTGGCACTGGAAAAAGCTCCAGCAGAATGCGGCGGATCACCTGATCCGTGCGGAAAGTCAGGAAATTCCGGTAGAAGAGCGGATATTTGCGACCAGGAAGGATGCGCTCCGCCCCTCGTTCATCCAGTTCATAAATTGTAAGCATGTAACGCTGGAAGATTTTACGATCGAGGACGGACCGCAGTGGACGATTCATCCGGTGTACTGTGAGGATGTTGTGGTGCGTGGGGTGACAGTGAACACCAAGGGACCGAATACCGATGGCTGCAATCCTGACTCGTGCAGGAAGGTACTCATTGAGGACTGTACCTTTGAGACCGGCGATGACTGCATTGCCATCAATTCCGGGATGAACGAGGACGGATGGCGAGTGGGACGTCCCTGCGAACAGATTGAGGTGAAAAATTGCCGCTTTATAGGAGGACACGCGGCAGTGGCAATCGGAAGCGGAATGTCCGGCGGCATTTGTGATATCTGGATCCACGACTGCGTGGCCAGAGGGACCGAGCGCGGCATCCGCATCAAATCCATGCGTGGGCGCGGTGGCTATGTAAAGCGGGTCAATGTGGAACGGATGCAGATGGATGAGATAGAAAAGGAAGCGATCGAGGTAAGCATGAATTACGGTTCCAGCACGGCAGTGCCGGTGTCGCAGAAGGCTCCGGAATTTTCGGAGCTTCGTTTTGCCCATATCCGGGGAAACCATGCTGCCATCGGTGTCTCACTCTGCGGCCTGCCGGAAAGTCCGCTGCGGGAAATTACCCTGGAAGACGTATCGATCGCTGCAGAAGACCCGCTGCGGGAAGAGTATGTGGAAAAGTAAAATACTTTTTCTCTGGCGCTCTTGTGCTTATGAACGCTTGACTTTCCGCGGGTTTGGTGCTAATCTTAGAAAAGTCGATACACACAAACACGAGGAAAAAGAGAGTACATCAGCAGATACTTTACAGAGAGATTTCCAGCTGCGCGGTTGCAGCTTGCTGCGAGGAAATGAGGAAGGGCGGATGGAAGATGGCTTTGGAGTGGCAGGACTGAACACTGGACGTTACTAAGGACAGCGATAAGTTCTGACGGGACCGCCTGTTACAGCGGGGGATATTCGTTGCGATATCCGCAGAGGCACAGAGTGCAGATTCTGTGTGAATAGAAGTGGTACCACGGGAGTTATCCCGTCTTCTGGTGGCTATATCAGCCCCGAAGACGGGATTTTTTTGTTTTATTAGGAAGGAGCAGACAAAATGAGTGACAAGGGAAAATTTTACATGACGACCGCGATTGCCTACACATCCGGCAAGCCGCATATCGGAAATACGTATGAGATCGTGCTCGCTGATGCGATCGCGCGTTATAAGAGACTGGAGGGCTACGACGTTTATTTCCAGACCGGAACAGACGAGCATGGCCAGAAGATCCAGGAGAAGGCAGAAAAAGCAGGCATTACGCCAAAAGAATATGTAGACAACGTAGCAGGCGAGGTAAAGCGCATCTGGGATCTGATGAACACGTCCTACGATAACTTTGTCCGCACGACCGATGCAGACCATGAGAAACAGGTGCAGAAGATTTTTAAAAAGCTGTACGATCAGGGAGACATCTACAAGGGATCTTACGAGGGACTTTACTGTACGCCGTGTGAGTCCTTCTGGACAGAGTCCCAGCTGGTGGACGGCAAGTGCCCGGACTGCGGGAGAGAGGTAAAGCCGGCGAAGGAGGAGGCATATTTCTTCAAGATGAGCAAATATGCGGACCGCCTGATCGAGCATATCAACACCCATCCGGAGTTCATTCAGCCGGTATCCAGAAAAAACGAGATGATGAACAATTTCCTGCTTCCGGGATTACAGGATCTGTGTGTTTCCAGAACATCATTTTCCTGGGGAATTCCGGTAGACTTTGACCCGAAGCATGTGGTTTATGTATGGCTGGATGCACTGACCAACTATATCACGAAGATCGGTTATGATGTGGACGGCAATTCTTCCGATTTATTTAAAAAGAACTGGCCGGCAGATCTGCATCTGATCGGCAAGGACATCATCCGTTTCCATACGATCTACTGGCCGATTTTCCTGATGGCGCTGGATCTCCCGCTGCCGAAGCAGGTATTCGGACATCCGTGGCTCTTACAGGGCGGAGACAAGATGAGCAAATCCAAGGGAAATGTGATCTATGCGGACGATATGGTGGATCTGTTCGGCGTGGATGCAACCCGTTACTTTGTACTGCATGAGATGCCATTTGAGAATGACGGTGTGATTACCTGGGAACTGGTGGTGGAGCGCTTTAATTCCGATCTTGCCAACATCCTTGGAAATCTCGTCAACCGTACGGTTTCCATGAGCAACAAGTATTTTAGCGGTGTGGTAAGAAGCACAGGCGTGACAGAGGAAGTGGACGAAGACTTAAAGGCGGTTGTGACCGGAGCCAGAGACAGAGTGGCACAGAAGATGAAGGATCTGCGTGTGGCAGATGCCATTTCTGAGGTATTCGGCGTGTTCCGCCGCTGCAACAAATATATCGATGAGACGGCACCGTGGGTACTTGCGAAGGACGAGGCGAAATCCGACCGTCTGGCAGAGGTACTTTATAATCTGGCAGAGTCGATTACGGTGGGGGCATCCCTGCTGTACAGCTTCCTGCCGGAGACCGCAGAGAAGATTGTGGCACAGCTTCATACACAGCTCCGCGGTTTTGAGGAACTGAATCAGTTTGGTCTGTATGAGAACGGCACGAAAGTGACCGGGACGCCGGAGATCTTATTCGCACGTCTGGATGCAAAGGATGTGATGCCGAAGGTAGAAGCGATCCGCGAGGCACAGAAGAAGGAGTTTGAGGCAGAGCAGAGAGCGCTTGGCGAGGAGACTCCTGCAGAAGAAAAAGCAGAAGACGTCATCGACATCGAGGCGAAGGAAGAAATCACATATGATGATTTTATGAAGCTTCAGTTCCAGGTGGGAGAGATCATTTCCTGTGAGGCTGTGGAGAAGTCGAAGAAGCTTCTGTGCTCCCAGGTAAGAGTCGGCAGCGAGGTGAAGCAGATCGTTTCCGGCATCCGTAAGTATTACACGCCGGAAGAGATGGTCGGTAAAAAAGTGATGGTACTGGTAAACTTAAAGCCTGCGAAGCTTGCGGGAGTTCTCTCAGAGGGGATGCTTTTATGCGCTGAGGATGCGGAAGGCAATCTGGCGCTGATGACGCCGGAGAAACCGATGCCGGCAGGTGCTGAAATATGTTAAAAGGAGACACCGGAGCAAAACGGACATGGTTTTATGAAAACGGTGCATTTGTGGCGGCGGCGCTTGCCGCCGTCCTTTGGCATGTGATATTGTCCACGAATGTCGGCGATGATATGGTCTATTTTAAAACCCTTCTGGACGGTAACAGTTCACTCGGCGAGATCCTGGCACATCGCTATGAGACATGGTCATCGCGCATGGTGATCGAGGCGGTGTTAATTCCACTGGTGCACTGTCCGCTGCTCTGGAAAATCCTTGATATTGTCATCTTTACGTCCCTCCCGGTGCTGCTCTGCGGACTGCTGGGTGTGACCGGGCGCGGACGCTGGTTTGTAACCGGACTGGTGCTGCTCTATCCGTTTGCGGATATGGCATCCGCCGGATGGATTGCGACGACGACCAATTATCTCTGGCCGCTCTGGGGCGTTCTGGTGATCGGCATGGTGTTAAAGCAGCTTCGCTGCGGCAGAAAAGTGCCGGTGTGGGAGGCGGCAGCTGCGTTTCTGGCGTGTGCTTATGCGGGCAGCCAGGAACAGGCTGCGGTGCTGCTGCTTCTGCTGCTTGGCATGGAAGTGCTGCATTATATCTCGGAAAAGCGTATGAAACAGCCGCTTCTCTATGCATTGTGCGGCATAGATATTATTTCCCTCATATATATTTTCAGTTGTCCGGGAAATGCAATCCGGAGCGCGCAGGAGATGGCGGGGAGAATGCCGGAGTTTGCTGATTTTACATTCGCAGAGAAGCTCTACATGGGACTTGCCAATGTGGAACGGATCTTTATCGCGGAGCTTGATCCGGTCTATTGCGTTGTGGCAGCAGTGCTTGTGCTGCTTGTGTATCGTAAGACAGGCGATTACCGTAAGACGCTTTTGGCGGGGATTCCGGCGCTGCTGCTGTTTGGACAGGCGGTGGTGCGTGTCAGCCACCCATCCTTGAAAAAGGTGTTCGTGCGACCGGAACAGACGACACACTGGGACTGGCATGCTCTGGTAACCTATATGCCGCTGGTATTTCTGGTACTGTCTGTTTGGGGGATTCTATACGCCCTGTGGCAGCTGGCGGACGGCGTGTGGAAGCATTACCTGTGGACGGCGTTTTTACTGGCAGGCGGTTTTGCCATGGGGGTGGTCATGGGATTTTCACCGACAATTTACGCATCGGCAAACCGGCCGTACCTCTATCTGTATTTTGTGCTGATCTATGTGTGCGCGGATGCCGTGTGGAACATGGGCGGCATGAAGGCTGTCTGGAAGACAGGCAGTTCGGATGCTGTGCGGAAAATGCCGGTGCCGGAAAAACTGATGTTTACCGTACTCGGGCTTCTGGTGCTGGCAAACATTCTGGATGTGACCCGGATGTGCTGGCTGCTTGGAAGGATTCTGTGACCGTTTATAACAGAAATCCGCTGTTTCATGCAGGAAACCTAACGAAAAATCCAATTTCAGCCGATGTATACCATATGAACGGATTCAGTTAGGGATACATTCAGGGAGGAATGTGGATATGGGAATCAGCATCAATGCACCGGGAAGTGTGAGCAATCAGGCATCGATGACAGGCACACTTTCCATCCGAAAAAGCACAAATACATTTGAGCAGATGGCGGGGGTCAGTAGTTCAGGGGGAACCTCGAAAAAACAGCTCAATTATAATCACAGAGATATTTCCGGACAGCTGCTCCGGGCGAAGAAGCCGCAGAGTGCATCCGCGGCGCTGACCCGTGCAAAGAGCAAGGTGTCTATGCTTCAGCGTGCGGCGGCATCCGGACAGTATGATTCCAAGGAAGTGGCGAATGCGCTTGCGCATGCGAGACGGATGGTGCGCTGTGCGCAGCTTAAAGTGCGCAATCTGCGCGAGGAAGAGCGCGAGCAGCAGTCTGCGCAGAAGGAAAACAGCGGTAAGAGCCAGAAGAAGGAACATGAAGTGAAGCGCCGTGTGGCACAGAAAGAGCGTCAACTCAAGCAGAAGGTATCGATTGAGAATACGCAGGAAGTGCTTCGGCAGAAGAAAAAGAAGAACGAGATAGCGCAGAAGCAGCAGAGACATCGCTCGCAGGAGCGGGGTAAGATTGCGGAGGCGGATTTCAAATACATCAAGTCACAGCTCGAGGCTGGCAAAGGCTTTGGCGGCGGCAGTTCTTATTGTGAGGACAGCGGATTTACGCTGGATATCAGCGCTGCCGCAATGTCAATGGCGGAGCTCGAGATGATGGTGCAGAATCAGATTGAAGCGGAGGCAGAGGCGGAAGTGGAAGCGAAGATGTCACTTACCGACGGAGGAACGCTTGCAGTTACGACAGCGGGAGCCGTGACGGCGGGCAGCGGAGGGGGAACTGCACCAGCCGCAGCGCCAGCCGCAGCCGGCGTATCTGTGGATGTGTCAGTGTAACAAAATGGCGAGGGACACTGCCCCATGAAGCAGGCGGTGTCCTTTGAAGGCTAAGTCATGTTATAAGAAAATCACACTTTTCGATTTCAGGTAGAATGCACAGGAAATATTTTGTTCAAAAAATGTGGCATTTCTAACCAGCCGGTGGCTACATCTGCGATGATTCGTGTCTTTCCAAGTTTGGAGCACTCCGCGGAGTGTGTCCGCAAGCCAGAAGACAATTTTAGGACTTTTGTGTGTCCCTTATTGGCACCAATGAGCAGAACATAACCGCGCGAAGCCGATGTCTGAATTGGCATCTGCCCTATTTTCAATAGCAGATGCCAACGAGTTTCGGTTCGCGCGGTTTTATATTGTCTGTGAAGCGGTGCCATTAGGGACACTAGAAAGTCCGCTCATTGTCTGTGGCTTGTCGGACACCCTCCGGGAGAGTCCAAACGTGGAAGAGACACGAAATCAGATGCAGTCATCCGGCTGGAAGAACGGCACACATTTTTTTCAATAAATCTTTCCTATGCAGTTCTACCTGAAATCTATAGAATGTGTTTTGGATAATATGACTTAGCACTTCAAAGGACAGCGTTGCCTGCCTATGTGGCAGTGCTCCTGCGCTGTTTTGCAGCGACAGCAGTCAGGGCAAACATGGCGGCGGCAAAGAGGAGCTGGATGCCGATGCATTTCCAGTAAAAGCCCAGGTCGAAGACTTCCTTTCCGAAGCCCGCCAGCATATTGTTGGCGCGGATGTACCAGTAGGCGGGAAGAAAACGTCCTACGGCAAGTACGGAACCAGACAGCATGGACTGCGGGACAAAGACACCGCAGAGAAAGGACATGGACAGACCGACAATATTTGCCAGCATATTTAATACATTGTCATCCGGCGAGAACGTCGAGATGAGCAGGGAGAGTGCAGCCGTAAAAAACAGGAAAGCGAGGCTGTTTAAGATTGCATAGCCGACATACGGCTGCAGCATGGCTTTCTGGTAGAATACGAGACCAAGCAGCAGAAAGAGCAGCCAGATGCCGAGACTGTACAGGAGACAGCCGGATGCCATGGCAAGAGTACGTGTTCTTCCGGGAAGAGCGGAGCACGCCGTCCGGGCTTTCATGTCGCGGCTGTTTAAGGTAACCAGAATCGGAGCCATGCCGGCGAACAGGATTGCCAGAAAGATATACGGAAGATACTGGAAAAAATAAAAAACCATGCTGTTGGTGTCGGCGTCGGACATCTGAAAAGATGTGACGGAGACTTTGGGAAGGTCGGAAATGGTATGATCCGTATGGTCGATGGCCTCGGCAATGGTGTCACCGCCCGCCAGGTAGAGCTGCAGTGCCTGCACATACTGCGTAATCTGGTTGTCCACGTACTGGCTGCTGCTGCTTCCCGGAATTGTCAGGGAGGAGACAAGGTCTTTGGTCTCGCCGGCGAGCACCCGGTCTTCAAATCCTTCCGGGATGACCATGGCATAGTTGAGCGTGCGGTAGTAGATTGCATCTAACAGTGCGGTGTCCTCTCCAGGCTCCGGTGTTGTTACCTGGTGGATGGATGCGAGGTAATCGCACAGAGCGCGGCTTGCATCCGTGTTGTCTTCATCTGTGATGGCGATAGAGCGCTGGCTGGCTTTGAAGTTCTCGTTGATGGAATCCTGCGAGAGTGCCGACAGCAGCAGCGTGATCACCGCGTAGACGCCCAAATAGATCAATGCGGCATTTCGCCGTTTTTTTGCGATTGCGAAAAATGCTTTAAAGACTGGCATATTTTTTCCTCCTTACCAGTGCAAGACCGCCGAGACAGAAAAGTGCCGAGAGTAACAGGAGTCCTGCGATATTTGTAAAAAACCGTGTGTAGGACGGGTACACGACGAGTGAATACAGCGCATCGGAGATGAGAGCTGCAGGATTGATGCGGTTGAGCAGCGGGCAGAAATCTTCCACAAGTGCACGCATGTTTCCGATCATCAGACCGCTTAAAAAGCAGCAGATCATAATTGCAGCCATCAGGAAACCAAACTTGGTCTCTTTGGAAAACTGCCCGATACAACCGACCAGAAATCCCAGACTCAGCCCGGCAAGACAACCGCAGAGGCAGGTCAGCGCCACACCGCCGAGATGGTTTTCGAAATCAACCTTAAGAACCAGTGTCAGATAGGCAATGGTGATCAGCAAGGAGGAAAACTCAAAAATCAGAGCTCCGGTCAGATCACCGAGGGTGGCAAGCAGCCGGGGAACCGGCGAGACATTGCGTCTGGCACCCAGATCTGACAGATTTGCCTGATTGGAGATGGCGAGCGTGTTGCCGATCATGGCAGCATAGAGGCAGGTCATGGCAATCAGATTAAAAAAGTAAGTAAGGGATTCATCCACGGAGCCGGCACCAAGGGATTCGTGCCGGATATAGCTGACTTCCGTAGAAACCGCATCAAGCAGTGCCGGAAGCTTCGTGGGATCTTTCATTGCGGCCTGGGCGATGGCACTGTATTCTATGTTGAAACGATCCACAAGCACACTTAAAATACTCTGGTACAGAGGATCGGAAGTCATCTCTGCGGAGAGTGTCAGCGATAGAGGATACGTGGAAACATCCTTGGCGGATGCGGCATTTCTATAATCGGAAACGGTTGGCAGATCAGCGGTAATGATGCCGTAGACTTCTTTTGCTTTCAGCAGTTCCTTGGCATCCGCAGCGGAAGCATAGGTAACTTCAAGGAACTGATCTTCGCCGGGTTTGGACAGGGAATCAAGCATGGAGCGCAGCTCGGAGGATTCCTCTTGCATCACAACTGCAACCGGGATGGCGGAAAAACTTTCGCCACTCCCCAGTCCGCCGAATGCAAAATGGAACATCGTTCCGAGCAGAAGTGGAAAAGCGACACACCAGAATACCTGACCTTTATCCCGCAGCAGATTAAGCAGTGTATATTTCATCGTATGAAAAAACATGGTGGTACCTCCTAATCACGAAGTTCTTTTCCGGTAATTTCCAGAAAGACGTCATTTAAGGTCGGAAGTTCGGAATAGACTCTTCCGAAAGACACATTCTGTTCCTGCAGATAGTTCAGAATGTGCGGCAGATTGTGGGAACCGCCGCTGCACAGCACTTTTAAGCAGTGATGTTCAAAGGTCACCTCATAGACGTGCTTTATGTCACGGATCGCTGCAATCTGCGCAGGAAGAAGATCCAGAATATCAATCGAGATGATCTCGCTCTTTTTGATCATTCGTTTTAACTCTTCTGTGGTTCCAATGGCAAGATTTTTGCCTTTGTCCATAATGGCGATCCGGGTACAGATCTGCTCCACCTCCTCCATATAGTGGGAGGTATAAATGATCGTGGCACCATTGCGGTTTAACTCCTGGATTCCCTCCAGAATTTTATTGCGGCTCTGCGGGTCGACTGCCACAGTCGGCTCGTCAAGAATGATGAGCTTTGGCTTGTGGGCAATTCCGCACGCGATATTCAGACGGCGCAGCAGACCACCGGAAAGCTTTTTCGGATAAAATTTGCGGAAATCGTTGAGACCGACAAAATCGATGGCCTCTTCCACATACTGGCGCCGGAGCGCTTTGTCGCGGATATACAGACCACAGAAATAATCAATGTTTTCATAGACGGTCAATTCCTGAAAGACAGCGACATTTTGCATGACAACGCCGATCTGACGTTTCAGATCGTAGCTGTCCGGCCGCATTTCCCGGCCGAAGACCCGGACGGTTCCCTTGTCAAAGGCAAGCAGTGCAAGGATGCAGTTGATGGTTGTCGTCTTTCCGGAGCCGTTTGGTCCAAGCAGACCGAAGATCTCACCTTCCTCAATTGTGAGATTGAAGTGATCGAGGGCGACAAGCTCCTGATAGCGTTTTACCAGATTTTCTATTTCTACAACAGGTACTGACATAACAAATCCTCCTCATTTGATGGTAATTACAGTATAGCGGGTGACGCCCGGCGGTACCAGTGAGCAGCGTCAGATGTTTGATGTGACAAATGTCATAAATCTCTTATTTTTCAAAAAAGATGTGGCGGCAGCCCTGTAATGATGATATGGTTATCATAACGTGTGCGGGAAAGTGGAAGATATCCCGGAAATATGGCGGCATATGTGGACAGGGAGAGGGTAGAATGAAGCGGATTGTGGATAAAGGACTGTTGCTTGCCGGCGGTCTGCTTATGGCGGGACAGTCGGGAAGGCTTGCAGCGCCGGTCATAGCGTTGCTGTTGGCGATGACTGCGGCGGCATATGGCAGCTGTGTGGACAACAGACGATGGCATTGTGTGTGCCTTGCGGGGATGTTTGCGGTCTGCTTTATCCTGCCGGAACTCTGTTTTTTCGTGCCGGTTCTTCTGTATGACTGTGCGGAAAAAAAGGAGATGCGGCTCTGGTTCTTGAGTGTTCCGGGGCTCGCTTTTTTCTATCGGGAACAGATTATCCGGCAGCCCTTTTTGTGGGCGGCGGACGGTATGCTGATCGTGGCTGCGATATTGCTGGCGTGCAGAACGGGCAGAATTCTGTATCTGGAACAGGAGATGATCCGTCTTCGGGATACCAGCACGGAATTGAATCTGGTGCTGCAGGAAAAAAACAAGAACCTAATGGAAAAACAGGATTATGAGATCTACCTTGCGACACTGCGGGAGCGCAACCGCATTGCAAGAGAGATTCATGATAATGTGGGGCATATGCTTTCAAGAAGTATTCTGCAGATGGGGGCACTGATTACGATTCATAAGGAGGAGCCGCTGCACGGACAGCTCGCCGGGGTGGGGGAGACGTTAAATCAGGCGATGAACAGTATCCGTGAGAGCGTGCACGATCTGCACGATGAGTCCATTGATCTGCGGCAGTCCATTGCGGAGGCGACCCGTGAGATGAAGGAGCACTATCAGCTCACGGTTGATTACGATATGTCTCCGGAGATTCCACGCAATGTAAAGTACTGCTTTATCACAGCGGTAAAAGAAGCCATGTCGAATATTGCAAAACACTCCGATGCGGATAAGATCTCCGTGATTTTGCGGGAGCACCCGGCGTTCTATCAGATGACCGTTGAGGACAACGGAACGGTGGGACGAAAGGGACAGAGCGGACCATTGTGGGAGGAAGAGGTCGTCCGTATGGACGGAAAGGAAGGGATTGGTCTTTCTAATATGAAGGAGCGCGTGCAGGCACTGGGCGGAACCTTCCGGATTCATACGGAAAAGGGATTTGTGATCTTTATTTCGATTCCCAAGAGGGATAAAATGTAGATACGGTAATGAAGGCTGGGAGAGAGAAAAATGAGAGTTCTGGTGGTTGATGATGATAAACTGGTGGCAGTATCCCTAAAAACGATTCTGGAAGCTGACGGGGAGATTACGGTCGTGGGTCTTGGAGAGGCGGGAGATGATGCAATCCGGCTTTATCGGGAGCAGCATCCTGATATTCTGCTGATGGATATCCGCATGCAGGGAATGTCCGGATTGGATGCAGCTGAATGCATCTTAAAAGAAGATCAAGCGGCAAAAATTTTGTTTTTGACAACCTTTTCCGATGACGAATACATTGTAAAGGCACTGAATATGGGAGCGAAGGGGTATCTGCTGAAACAGGACTTTGAGTCGATCGTTCCGGCACTCAAGGCTGTCTACGGCGGGCAGAGTGTATTCGGCGGACAGATTATGGGAAAAATTCCGGTGCTTCTGGCAGGAAAAGGCAGCTTTTCCTATCATGATTACGACATCAGTGAGAAGGAGCAGGGCATTATTGAACTGGTGGCAGAAGGCTTAAGCAACCGGGAGATTGCAGAAAAATTGTATTTGAGCGAGGGTACGGTGCGCAATTATATCAGCACCATACTGGATAAATTAAAGTTACGAGACCGCACACAGCTGGCAGTCTTTTATTATAAGAACTGCGGCTGAGCCGGCGGTACAGCAATCGCACAGAAGCTGTGCCGACAGACAGCGATATGAAAGAGACGGCAATGCAGCAACAGGGAAGATGAGGAAAACAATGATATTTGAGACACATGCACATTATGATGATGAAGTATTTAATGAGGATAGAGAGCAATTATTAGCTGGGCTCCCGGAAAAGGGAATCGGGAGGGTGATTAACGTCGGTGCGTCCATTGAGACGACGAGGACGACGCTCGCGTTGGCGGAGGCGTATGATTACATCTATGCCGCCGTGGGTGTGCATCCGAGCGATATTGACGGGCTGAACGAGGAGACATATTCCTGGCTCAAAGCGCAGACGGCACATCTGAAGACGGTAGCGGTGGGAGAGATCGGTCTGGATTATTACTGGGACAAGGAGCCGGAAGTACAGGCAGCGCAGCGGGAATGGTTCGTGCGCCAGCTGACACTTGCAGGGGAAACAGATCTGCCGGTAATTATTCACTCGCGTGACGCGGCGGAGGATACCATGCGGATCTTAAAAGAGACCGGAAGATTCCGGGAACATCCCGGCGTCATTCACTGTTACTCGTACTCGCCGGAGCAGGCAAAAGAGTACGTGAAGATGGGATACTGCATTGGTGTGGGCGGTGTGGTTACCTTTAAAAATGCAAAGAAACTCAGGCAGACGGTGGAGCAGATCTCTCTGGAACACATTCTGCTGGAGACGGACTGCCCGTATATGGCGCCCGAGCCGCACCGGGGAACCCGCAACGATTCCTCCAACCTCTCTTATGTGGCTGCCAGAATTGCGGAGATCAAAGGCGTCTCTGTGCAGGAGGTGGAGCAGACGACCTGGGAAAATGCCTGCCGTGTATTTGGCGTCCGGTAGGTGTCTGCCCGAATCAGCAGAAGCGGGAATATTCCTGGGTGTCTGCCCAATAGCGCTTCGGGATTAACTGCATCTGCAAGCCCGGATTTTTGCGGGATTCTATGGCAATGTGATCAAAAAAGGTCAGCCAGAGCTGCCGGAAGGCTTCCTCATCGGAGGAATACCGGCTGACTTTCTCCAGATCCAGATCTGCGGCATCTGTGAGAATGTAGTTGGAAAGCGCTTTGTGCACCGCGACAGACTGATGTGTGGCGTCATAGATCATAAAGTTCTCGGAGGGCAGACGGTCGGTGAAATGCTCTGCCAGATAGGGAAGGACATTGTCCTTCGGATGGATCGTGGCAAAGAGAACGCCGTTCTCAAGCTCGGAGAAGCGCAGAAATTCGAGATGATGGCAGGCTTCGCGGTTGGTCGCCCGGCAGAGCTCAAAAATCCGGTAGACACACGGTTCGCCTAAGGAAAGAAGCACTTTCTGACCGTCTCCGCTTGCGAGTGCGAGGAGGATGGTCTCATAGATGGCGTCTGCCTTGTCCATCTTCCTGCCGGAGGATGGCTTGCCGGACATTGCAGCCTGATAGATCGACTCATAGAACTGCATGCCGAAACGGGACGTGATGGTGCGGATCACCTTGCCGGTCTTATCCGCGGAAGGAGCCACGTGAATATATTCGGAAAAAAGCTCGTAATTCTCCGGTTCGCCGGTGGCAAGCCGGATATTGCGGTGACCGAGCCGGCTTGCGCAGGCGTCATAGACACCGGTAAAGATACCTTCAAGACTGTCCTCACAGATAAATACATACATGTAAAATACCTCTTTTCTATGTGTAATCAGGGCGGTGGGCTCACAGGGCAAGCCCTGTGTCAAACAGCGACAACTGCTGATAACCGCTGTTGCGGAGCTCCTTCGGAACCTGCGTGTGGTCTGCCATGAGATGAGAGCAGATATAGTCCTCATCAAGCTTCGTGCGGTACATCATCCGGCCGGAACAGGTGATGAAATACAGGGCACGCTTTAGCACAACGCCGATCTTTTTCAGGTCGTCAAATGTAAGCGCGGCATCCCGTCTGGCGGCGACGATCCGCTGGGCGGATTTGTATCCGATTCCGGGGACGCGCAGAAGTGTCTGATAACTGGCGCGGTTGATCTCGACTGGAAATGTGTCGAGATGACGCAATGCCCAGTCACACTTGGGATCCAGATAAATATTAAAATTCGGGCGGTCTTCCGACAGAAGTTCATCCACATGAAAGCGGTAATAGCGCAGCAGCCAGTCTGCCTGGTACAGGCGGTGCTCGCGCAGCAGCGGAGGCCCGCCGGGGAGCACCGGCAGTGACGAATCGCCGTTGACATTGATGAACGCAGAGTAGAAAACGCGCTTCAGATGAAACTTCTCATAGAGTGCCTCGGACACATGCATAATCTGATAGTCGTTCTCCGGGGTGGCACCGATAATCATCTGTGTGCTCTGCCCGGCGGGCACGAACTTCGGCGCTTTGCGGTAGACCATCAGCTCATTCTGGTTCTCCGTGATGCCATTTTGAATCTGGCGCATGGGGGAGAGAATCGTGTGTCTTGATTTGCAGGGAGCAAGCTGCTTCAGCCCGTTTGCCGTGGGAAGCTCAAGATTGATGCTCATGCGGTCTGCAAGAAACCCTGCCTTCTCAATCAGTGCCGGGTCAGCGCCGGGAATCGCTTTTACGTGGATGTAACCGTTGAAGTGATGGACGGTGCGGAGCCGGTAGAGCGTCTGGTAAATGAGATCCATGGTGTAATTCGGACTGATGAGGATGCCGGAGCTTAAGAACAGACCCTCGATATAATTGCGCCGGTAGAATTCCATGGTGAGCGTGCAGATCTCATCCGGGGTAAAGGAGGCGCGGGGGACGTCGGAGTTGCAGTTGTTCTGGCAGTAGGCACAGTTAAAAATACACTCGTTGGTGAACAGGATCTTGAGCAGGGAGATGCATCTTCCGTCTGCAGCAAATGCATGGCACACGCCGGGAGCCAGACAATTCCCCATGTGCCTGCCATCTCCCCTGCGGTCGGCGCCGCTTGAGGTACATGCCACGTCGTACTTCGCGGCATCGGTAAGGATGGCAAGCTTCTCCATGAGGGAGAGATTCTGCTGAATGTTCATGTGAAAGCACCTCCTGACAAAACAAATGTTCGGTTAAAGAATAGCACATATGTTCGACAAAAGCAAGATAAAATCGAATATTTGTTCGAGAAAGATTATGGTTCACTTGGACAGTGGGTATATGGTATAATGTACGTAAGCAATGAGCAGTGCCAGACGTGACAGTCACGAGATATGCCTGCTTGCAGGCTATATATCGCGACTGTTGCGGATGATAGGGCGAATGCCCGTTAGTCCGGGAAATCTATGATTTCCTGGACGAGCACTGCGAAGACGTGACATTTGCAGGAGCGGGCATCGGAGACTTTAGACGGATGATAGGGCGAATGCCCGTCAGTCCGGGAAATCTATGATTTCCTGGACGAGCACGGCGAAGACGTGACTTTTGCCAGAGCGGAGCCGTACAGACAGAAGCCCCCGGATGGGCTTTGGAATGGAGAAAGATGGATACAGATATTTTTGAGCAGTTCCCGGATAGGGAGACATTTGACAAATACTGGAACGAGAATTATCAGCCGGTGACATACGAGGATGTGCGCGAGGCGTTCACGGATTTTGTGAAGTCCGCGGACGGTCACATCTACCTCTCGGATTACGAGGAGAAGGGGCTGATCTCCCGGGAAGATTTTAAGGAAAACCTCTCGCAGGAGGCACAGTTTACATTTGAGGACGGACTGACGGAAGTTTTTTACGATAAGAATCCGGAGCTTTATGAGACGGCGTTTGCGCTCTATGAGGAGTCAAAGCTTACCGGAAAGGGAGATGCATCGGTGGCGCAGACGTTTCACGAGACGTTTCGCGCGCTCTATGCAGAGTTTCTGGACAGACTGTATGATGAGGTGCTGGCAGCATGGCAACATTAGGAATCCCGCAGAATACGATTGCGGTTCTGCAGAAGTATCATTTTAATTTTCAGAAAAAGTTCGGACAGAATTTTCTCATTGATACCCATGTGCTCGAGCGCATTATTGAGGCGGCGGGCATTACGAAGGATGACTTTGTGCTGGAGATCGGACCGGGCATCGGCACGATGACCCAGTATCTGTGTGAAAATGCCAGAGAGGTGACGGCGGTGGAGATCGATCAGAACCTGATCCCGATTCTGGCGGACACGCTTAGCGCTTATGACAATGTGACGGTTATCAATGAGGACATTTTGAAGCTGGATATTGTAAAGCTCGCGGAGGAGAAGAATGCCGGGAAACCGATCAAGGTGGTGGCAAATCTTCCGTATTATATTACCACGCCGATTATCATGGGGCTGTTTGAGAGTCATGTGCCGATTGACAGCATTACGATCATGGTGCAGAAGGAAGTCGCAGACAGGATGCAGGTCGGACCGGGGACGAAGGATTACGGTGCGCTCTCGCTGGCGGTGCAGTATTATGCAAAGCCGGAGATTATCGCAAACGTGCCGCCGAACTGCTTTATGCCGCGGCCGAATGTCGGCAGCGCGGTGATAAGGCTGACGCGTCATGAGACCGTGCCGGTGCAGGTGGAGGATGAAAAGCTGATGTTCCGGCTGATCCGGGCATCTTTTAACCAGAGGCGCAAGACGCTTGCGAACGGTCTGAATAATTCGCCGGAGATTCATCTCTCCAAGGAAGTGATTCAGGAAAGCATTGAGGAGCTTGGCGTGCCGGTGACCATCCGTGGAGAGGCGCTTACATTGGAACAGTTTGCGGCGCTCTCGAATATTATCGGACGCAGAATGAAGCAGCAGGCATAGAGAGAACAGGGGGAAACAGACAATGGATGGACAACAGAACAATCAGAGTGGATGGAACAGGAACGAGACACCCAGAACATACGGTGAAGATACGAAAATGTATCAGAACCGGCAGAACGCGTCGCAGCAGCCGAATTACGGAAACGGTCAGAACCCGTATCAGCAGCCGAATTACGGAAATGGTCAGAACGCATATCAGCAGCCGAATTACGGAAATGGCCAGAACGCATATCAGCAGCCGAATTACGGAAACGGTCAGAACCCGTATCAGCAGCCGAATTACGGAAACGGCCAGAACCCGTATCAGCAGCCGAATTATGGAAACTGGCAGGGGAATCCCTACCCGCAGGAGCAGCACGGTCCGGTATCCGATGTTCTGTGCAATATTCTTCTGGTGATCTTTATGGCGCAGATTATCATCAATTTTGTGGTATTTGGCGCGACATGGAATGCGATGGCGGGGGAAGGAATAGACGCTTATCTCGACGGATCCGTGAGTCTTGGCAGCCCGGTGCAGATGCTTTCCATGTTTTCCAATCTGCTGTTTGTGGCGATGCTTGTGCTGTTGATTCTGGATATTGTAAAAATCAGCAATCAGAAATACAAGATCACCGGTCTGGTGCTGTTTGCGATTTTCTTAAGACCGGGCTATTACGTCTGGAGAGCACATGTGCTCAAGAGAAAAATGACGTTTCCGATCATCTACACCATCGTTTATAGCGGAGTGACCGTGGCATATTTTTTCTATTCGTTTTATAAAGTTTTTTCACTGACATTCGGGATTATGCAGAGTCTGAACTAGTGCCGCGGCTTTGTGGGAATGGAAGATCTCCTTGGTTCATATAATAATGGACAGGGAGATTTTTTTATGCGGAAAAAATGGAAACACTATATTGATAGAATGCTTACATTCGCGCTTATCGGCATATTATTGCCGCTTTTTATCACGATAATATGTCAGCGTATGCGACTGGAGGAAGTGATATACGGCACGTACGACGCGATAACGGAGACGGCAGAAAGAGAGGGCGGGGAGGAACTGGAAGAACAGCTGCCTTTTATTCTGGCGAAGGAGATCCGTGCGGACGCGGAGGATGCGGCGCTTATGGCGCAGTGCGTGATTGCGCGGACAACACTGTATGATGCCGCGGCGAGAGGGGAGGAACAGCCGGCTGCTTTTTCGGAGGAAGAATTAAGGCAGGCGCTGGGGGAAACATATGAAAAGACCATGGAACGGCTTGAGATGTGCGTGGAGGAGACGAGTGGGCAGGTGCTCTCCTGGAACGGTGGCTATGCGTATGCTGCATATCATGCGATCAGTGCAGGAAGTACGAGAGATATGAGCCGGTCGGCGGAAGCGGCGGTGCCGTATCTTCCTGCGGTGGAGTGTCCGGCGGATCTGACGGCGGAGGGTACGCTCTCGGTTATTTATTGTGAGGAAACGGACATTTTAAAGCAGTGCGCGGAGCATTTTGCGGAGGCAGACGTGTCCGCGGTGTCTGAGATCCAGGTTACAGAGCGGGATGCGGCGGGCTATGTACAGCAGGTCATGCTGGGGGAGTATGTCTGCACCGGGGAAGCGTTCCGTGAGGCGATGGGCTGGAATTCCGCGTGTTTTACGATCACGCAGATGGGGGAAAATGTGCGGATCGTGACAAGGGGACTGGGACACGGGTACGGACTGAGCCAGAATGAGGCGCGCGCGATGGCGCAGGAAGGAACCTCTTACGAGGAGATTTTACAATATTTTTTTCCGGGAACAACGCTTGTGACAGCGGATCAGATAAAATAGGCGACGCTCTGCATAAACCATCCGTGCAGGGGGAACAATAGGAATAAAAATAAATAATATGGATGGTGAAAAAAATGAGAAAAAGCAGATTTTGGGCATTCCTCGGGCGTAAACAATATGTGATTGCGGGGGCGATTGTGATTGCGGCAGCAGTTGCGACCACGGTAATTTACAGCGATCATGAACAACAGCAGCGCGAACAGCTGGAGGAAGAACTGGCACAGGAAAACACACCGGAGGAAGCCGGACTTGTCGCTGCGACGGAAAGTACGGAACAGACAGCACAGGCATCCGCAGTCATTCCGCCGGAGCAGACCGCGGAGACGGAAAAGCTGGAGCAGAAAGCAGCGGAGACGACAGAGAGTACGGAAGTGGCGCAGGTGGAAAAAGAAGCGGAGAATGAGACTGCGGAGACGGGCGCAGAGGCCAATGCGCTCCATTTTGACCCGGAGGACGGCATGCTCTGGCCGATGGAGGGAAATGTGATCTTAAATTACAGCATGGATTCTACCATATATTTTGCGACGCTGGACCAGTACAAATACAATCCGGCGGTGATTATCGCGGGAGAGGTCAACAATAAAGTATATTCCGTCGCAAAGGGAAAAGTCATCGGCCTCTCGAACAACGAGGAGACCGGCTGTACGATGACGGTTGACTTGGGAGATGGCTATCGCGCGATCTACGGGCAGTTAAAGGAGCCGAACTTTGCGGTGGGCGATTATGTGGAATCCGGTCATGTGCTGGGCTACGTGGCAGAGCCGACAAAATATTATTCGGTGGAGGGCAGCAATCTGTATTTTGCGCTGCAAAAAGACGGACAGCCTGTCGATCCGGTAGCATTTTTTCAGAGCTAGTTTGTAAAAGGAAGACACCGGTTCTTGAATATGTTGGATTTCTTCATTATAATGAAACAAGAGATAAGGGAGGAATCGGTACATGGAATTCAAGGAATACAGTAAAGCTGTGATGGCGTGGGTGGACGGAGTGATGCAGAACCGCGGCGCCGATGCCGAGAAAACATTGAAATACTGTGCAGATATCGAACAATATGCAAAACAGACGGGGGATCCAAAGCTTCTGGGGTTTGCCTACTATTATGCGGGCGAGACCTACTATGTGCTCAATGAGGGCGAGCAGCTTCTTAAGACCATTACCAGAGCTATCACCTATCTGGATCAGGCGGAGCAGTGGGACATGACTGCCAGGGCTTATAATATCCTTGCGATTGCCTTTTTGAACCGTGGAAATACGCCGATTGCGCTGGATTACTATCTGACCGGACTCGGTTATTGTAAAAAATATAAGCTGGCGAATGAAGAAAACGTCATCAACTTAAATCTAGGAACCCTCTATCTGGGCAACGAACAGTGGAATGAGGCGCAGAGATATTTTGAAAAAGTCTCCTCCGATATCAAGGCATATCCGGAGACCCCGAATTATTACGGGCTGATGAGCTGTGTAGCGGTCTGTCTGGGGCGGTGCTTTATGCAGCGGGAACAGAATGAGCGCGTGCAGGCACAGATGGATTATCTGGATCAGGTCTGCTGGGAGCACATGCAGAAGATCGAGCGGCTCTCGGCGCTGATTTTTAAGGCGGAATATTATCACCACGTGGGAAGAATCACACTCCGTGAGGAATGTATTGAGCAGATCCGCGGACTTGTGGATATGGACATGGCGGTTATGGATATCTTTGATGACGTGTACGGGCTGTGCAGACTGTTGCTGGAGATCGATAAGGAAGACGTCTTCTGGGACATCGTGGCGGTATTGGAAAAATTGACGAAAAACGCCAATATTGCGAATCTGCAGCGGAAAATAGTTTCCTTAAAAATCCTCTGCTACCGCAGGAAACAGGACGAGGCGGCTTATCTCGAGGAGGCGGGCCGGTTCTATGAGCTGACCGAGGCGCTGGATCGGGAGAACCATTATATGATTGCCAACATGCTCTCCGTGCGCAGATCATTAGAACATGCGAATGAGAAGCGGCGGGAGATGGAGAAAGCGAATGAGCGTCTGCTGGAGAAGTCCGAGACGGATCCGCTGACGCGGCTGGCGAACCGGTTCCGGCTGAATGATTATCTGGAGCATGCATTTGAGCGGGCGCGGGATGACCATAGAGCATTTGCGGTAGAGATTCTCGACATTGACTACTTCAAGGAATACAATGATAACTACGGCCATCAGGCGGGAGATGCCTGCATCGTGGCGATTGCGGATGAGCTGCGGAAAATGCAGAGCAGCGATACCTTCTGTGCGCGGTATGGCGGGGATGAGTTTATCATTATTTACGAGTACAAGACGGAGGACGAGGTTTTTTCCATGGCGGACAGTCTGCGGGAGCGTATTCTTGACAGGCGGATCGAGCATGTGTGCTCGAAGGCGCTTCCGGTTGTCACAATCTCGCAGGGAATCTGTTTTGACGTGGCTCCGGAGGGAAGCCGGAGCTGGGATTTCCTGCATGCGGCGGATATGATGCTCTACGAGGTGAAAAAGCGCAGCCGCAACAATATTTCGCTTGGACATCTGGATGCAAAAGAGGCGAGATACGGAGAAGAGAGGAAACTTTTATAGATTCCGGCATAGAATATACTGTAACGGAAAATCCGCAATCGAGCCTTTTACTTTTACCGAAGCGCAGCAGTATGAAAAAGTACAGATCAAGTAAAGTACGCATCTGTCGATTGCTTTTCATAGGAGTATTGCCCAAAGCCGCGAGCGGATTTGGGTTACATAGACAGAAGTTCGGAGATTTGCGCATTTCTTGACAAAAGAGAGATGCCGTGCTATGATTCAAAATACTGCGCAGTCGGCAGAGGTGGGCACTTTCTGCCGGTGCTGGGCATGCGTCAGAGAATTGGCTCAGGCGTGACAGAAAGGAAAAAGATGGAAACAGTTAGATTTGATGAGTTAGATTTATATCCTCAGGTGTTAAGAGCGATTGCGGATATGGGATTTGAGGAGGCAACGCCGATTCAGAGCCAGGCGATTCCGGTTGTGATGTCGGGCGTGGATGTGATCGGACAGGCACAGACAGGTACCGGTAAGACGGCATCCTTTGGTATTCCGGTGCTTCACAAGGTAGACCCGAACAGCAGAAAGACGCAGGTAATCATTCTCTCTCCGACCAGAGAGCTTGCCATTCAGGTGGCGGACGAGATCCGCAAACTTGCCAAGTATATGCACGGGGTCAAGGTGCTTCCGGTGTATGGCGGCCAGGAGATCGGACGCCAGATCAAGGCGTTAAAAGGCGGCGCGCAGATTATCGTCGGAACGCCGGGACGCGTGATGGATCATCTGCGCCGCAAGACGATCCGCTGTGATGCGATCCACACGGTGGTACTCGATGAGGCGGACGAGATGCTGAACATGGGCTTCCGCGATGACATCGAGACGATTCTTGAGTATATTCCGGCGGAGGGACGTCAGACGATCCTTTTCTCCGCGACGATGCCGAAGCCGATTCTCGATATCACCAGGAAATATCAGCACGATGCGGTCAACATCAAGGTGGTAAAAAAAGAGCTGACGGTTCCGAGCATTGAGCAGTATTACTACGATGTCAAGCGCAGCGACAAGGTAGAAGTCTTAACGCGGCTTCTCGATTACTACAATCCGAAGCTCTCGCTGGTATTCTGCAATACCAAGCGGATGGTGGACGAACTTGCGGAAGAATTAAAGGGACGCGGCTATTTTGCAGAGGGACTGCACGGAGATATGAAGCAGTCGCAGCGTGACCGCGTGATGAAAGGATTCCGCAGCGGCAAGACCGAGATCCTCATTGCGACCGATGTGGCGGCGCGCGGAATCGACGTCGATGATGTGGAGGCCGTTTTCAACTACGACATTCCGCAGGATGACGAATACTATGTGCACCGGATCGGCAGAACGGGACGTGCAGGTCGAACCGGACGAGCTTTTACCTTCGTGAAGGGCAAGGAAGTCTACAAGCTGAAGGATATCATGCGCTACTGCAAGACCAAGATCGTGGCGATGCCGATTCCGTCAACGGATGATGTGGCACAGATCAAGGCAGAGAAGGTCATGGAGGAGATCGGCAGGATCATCGACGAGGAGAACCTGTCGGACATGATCGACATGATCGAGCGCCAGGTGAATGCTTCGGATTACACCGCAATGGATATTGCAGCGGCATTTTTGAAGCAGGCACTCGGTCAGGTCAATCTCGACAACGGAAGCGACGCTGACTACGACTTCGACAATACCGGCGCGGAGGAAGGGATGGTGCGTCTCTTCATCAACATCGGTAAAAAAGACCGCGTCAAGCCGGGAGACATTCTCGGGGCGATCGCCGGGGAGTCCGGCATGCCGGGCAAGCTGGTCGGCGCAATCGATATGTATGACAAATATACCTTCGTGGAGGTGCCGAGAGAGTATGGCAGAGAAGTCCTCGAGGGAATGAAGAACACCAAGATCAAAGGGCGCTCTGTCAATATGGAACCGGCAAATCAAAGGTAGATTTAATAAATGGAACGCTATCAGAATCTGGAACTGCCGCAATAAGCATAGACCTCTTTGGGGTGATAAGTAATATTATTAGAAGACCAGAGAGCAAAAAAGTTCCAGAATAAACAGACGGCGGGAAATTCTTTGAAGCAAAATTCACGTATTTCTTCCATGCCGTGGCTGGCATCCCATTCCGTGTCTTGGCCACGTTTGGACACTCACGGAGTGTGTCCGACAAGCCGCAGACAATGAGCGGACTTTCTGGTGTCCCTAATGGCACCTCTTCACAGACAATATAAAACCGCGCGAACCGAAACTCGTTGCCATCTGCTATTAAAAATATGGCAGATGGCAATTCAAACATCGGCTTCGCGCGGTTATGTTATGTTCAGAGGTGCCAATAAGGGACACACACAAAAGTCCTAAAATTGTCTGCTGGCTTGCGGACACAGTCCGTGGAGTGCTCCAAACTTGGAAAGACACGGATCATCACGGATGTCAGCTGCGGCATGGTTAGAAATACCGGATTTTGCGGTCAGAATTTGCCGCCGCATGTTTATCTGGAACTTTTAAGTATCTATTTCTTATAATATTACTTATCAGAGCAAAGTACGGTATGCTTATTGCGACAGTTCCATTTTCTGACAGGCGTTCCTTTTTATTTTTCTATGTGTTTGCCGAGGAGCGCCTCTCTTTTGCGGAGGAGTCCGGGGACGACGGTCACAAAGACGATCGTCGTGACGACGGCGGCAACGACATCGGAGAGCGGCTCGGCATAGAACATCGCCGGTGCGCCAAAGCGAATCGGCAAAAAGACTGCCAGCGCAATGTAGATCCCTTTGCGGAAGAAGGAAAGCGGCAGCGAGGCACACACGAGGCTCATGCCGGTCAGCCCGTCAACGAGCGCATATTGTACGGCAAGTGGTATGACGGAGAGCGTGTAGATGTGGATAAAATGCACCGTCATAGATCTGTAAGCGGCATTTTGCGTAAATAATCCGACGAAAATGCCTGCACTGACATCCCACTGGGCAAAAACGAACATGATGGTGCAGAAAAGCAGCGCCGTCTTTAAAATATGCTTCTCGGCAAGGCGGATGCGGGCGGTGTCACCGGCGCCGTAGTTGTAGCCGAGCACCGACTGTGTCCCGCCGGAGATTCCGCTGAGCGGCATTGTGATAATCAGCATGAAGCTCTGCACAATCGTGTTGCAGGTTAAGAGCATGTCGCTGTCGGCGCCGCCGTAATTTTTCAACATGACATTCTGGACGATGATCAGCACATTGTCGAACAGGATGATTAAAAACGGCGTCAGTCCCAGCGTAAGGACATCGCGGCACACCGGGAGGGAGTAGCCGCGGAACGTGATTTTCACCGGCACAGGACCGCGGAACAGAATGTACAGCGAAAACGCGCAGGAAGCCGCCTGTGAGAGCACGGTGGCGACGGCCGCTCCGCGCACACCCATGTGCAGGACGAAGATAAAGAGCGGGTCGAGCAGAATATTTAAAATGGCGCCGATGATGACGGAGACCATGCCCAGATTGGAAAATCCCTGACAGATGATGAACTGGTTCAGTCCGAGCGAGAGCACGGCGAAGACGGTTCCGATCAGGTAAATGCGCATGTAGGTTTCTGCGTAGGGAAAAATGCGCTCCGTCGCGCCGAACCATACCAGCAGGGCGTCCTTGCACAGATACGCTCCGATGGTCAGGCAGACTGCCATGCCGATCAGAAGCACAAAGCAGTTGGCGAGGATGGCGGAAGCGCCCTCCTTATTCTGTTCGCCGGATTTGATGGAGAGTAACGGCGCTCCACCGTTCCCGATCCAGGCGGCAAACGCGGAGATCATCGTCCCGATCGGTCCGCAGATTCCCACGCCCGCGAGCGCAATGTCCCCGACGTTTGCAATATTTCCGATATACATGCGGTCGATAATGCTGTAGAGTACATTGACAAACTGGGCGAGCATTGCCGGAAGGGCAAGCCGGCGCACCAGCTGTGGGATGGGATCGCTCCCGAGATGATTGACTCTGACCGGATGTTTTCTCCTGATTTTCACATTGGCACCTCTTTTGTATTCTCTATTTTACACGAAAATCCCTGAAAAACGAGTTCTTTCTATCATATAATAGTGTGCAGAAAGATATTAGAATCAAATACAAGAAAAGTCAAGACGGGAGAAAGTCAAACCTGATCCAATCAGAAAAAATTATTTTCTGTATTTGCAAGAATCTGATCTATTTTAGCATGCTGAAGGGAATGTCCAAAAGTACGGCGGATGCCGCGATTGACCGGGGAAAAGAGAAATTCCCAATCTATGAGACGGTGAAAAATAAACTGGTCGAAACGCTCTCGTACGGGCAGAAGCGCATCGTATCGCTGATGTCTGCGGTTGTGACAGGCGCAAAATGCGTGATTATTGACGAGGCGACGGACGGACTGGATATTGATAACTGAAAGCTGGTTGCGGATACCATACGCAGTGTCCGTGATGGCAGAAGTATCATTGTCATTGCGCATGATTTCTCATTTGCATCGGATGTCGCAGATACGCTTATTTTCCTAAAGGACGGGCGCTTTGCAGAAGTCGTGGAGAACGCCAGGGGGGAAGAAATCGGGCAGATTTATAAGAAACTGTATCATGGGGAGGAGCGGGCAGATGCTTAGAATGTTCTGGTATGAGATAAAAATGGATTTTCTGCGGTCGATCCGCTACCGGTTTGGGATGATTTCCGACTTATTGGTGTATTTCGCTTTGTTTACGGTATTTATGGTGACGGATTCCGGAAATTCTTACGCACAAACCTACCATTATGGAAATTACAAGGAACTGGTGCTTTTGGGATATGTTGCCTGGATCTATGCAATCTCAGCAATTTCCAATGTCGCGGGATCGCTGCAGAGCGAGCTGACACACGGAACCTTGTACAAGAAGGTATCCTCAAAATATCCGTTACAGTATCTGTTTGGAGGATTATATGTCTCCTCGGTACTGCTTGAGACGATTACGATTGTGATTGTTGTAATCATTTCAAAGCTCGTGTGGGGGATTGAATTTTCTTTTCATCCGGCGTTTCTGGTGCCGATTCTATTAGAATCCCTCGGAATGTACGGCATAGGTCTGATTGTGGCAGGTATCGCAATTTACTTTAAGCGGACGGGAACGATCGTATTTCTGATACAGACCGCGCTTCTTTTTGTGACGGATACCGTGCCGACCAGTGATGCCATATTAAAGATTACGCATTACATTCCACTGACCAGATGTAACGAAATACTACGTCAGATCGCGGTTGGCGGTGAATATACAGGCATGTTGTCGGGATTGTGTATCGTGGCGCTGGTGTGGCTGGTGATAGGAAGCGTGTTCTTTGATGTGATGCTAAAGCAGGCAAAGAAGCGGGGAAATCTGCTGTTCTATTAGGTGTCGCTCGGGAAAACATCTTAAACACAGGATAAAACATTATAATTAAATGTAGATATAAAAAAGACAGAAGGAAAGACGCCCTCCTGTCTTTTTCCTTTCTTCATCAAATCTTAATGAATTCACTTCTTTTAACTTCATAAACATTCCGCTACAATAAAATCAGAATCAAAAAGCGTCAAATAGCGGCAGGCGGCATGTGCGGCGCGGCTTGCGGGGAGTTTACGCGGAAAAGGGGAGAAAATGTACAACATACTGGTGTGTGACGATGAAAAGGACATCGTGTCGGCTCTGGAAATCTATCTGACGGCGGACGGCTATCAGGTATTTACGGCATACAACGGAAGGCAAGCCGTAGATATATTAAATAAGGAAGAAATCCATCTCGTGCTCATGGACATCATGATGCCGGAGATGAACGGTATCTCTGCCATGGTGAAAATCCGTGAAAAAAGCAACGTGCCGGTCATCCTTCTGACGGCGAAGAGTGAGGACACCGATAAGATTCTGGGACTGACGGTGGGAGCGGACGACTATGTGACGAAACCTTTTAACCCGGTGGAACTGCAGGCGCGGGTAAAATCACAGCTGCGGCGCTATATGCAGCTTGGCGGCAGTACGAAGCAGGAGCGGGATGTGCTTGCCATCGGCGGGATTGAACTGTGCGACCGCACAAAGGAGGTCACGCTCGACGGGGAGCCGGTATCGCTCACGCGCACGGAATACGATATTTTAAAACTTTTGATGGAACACCCGGGGGAAGTATTTTCGCCGAACCAGATCTATGAGCAGGTGTGGCGGGACAATCCCTACGGCACGGAGAATACGGTCGCGGTACATATAAGGCATTTGCGGGAAAAGGTGGAGTATAACCCGGCGGAGCCGCGCTACTTGAAAGTCGTGTGGGGACGGGGCTATAAAATGGAGGAAACAGTGTGAGAAACAGAAAAGACAGTGTGGGAGCAAAAGCGGCGGCGTGGGTCGGCATCACGCTCGGTGCGGTGGTATTTTTCACAGGGGCTGCCGGCGTGTTGCTTATGGATCAGGCGGGCGTGTATGAGATGTCGCGCGAGCAGTTCCTTACAAAGAGTTATCAGAGTGTTGCAGATCAGTATGCCATCCGGGCGCTAGATTACAGTGTGAACATGGAAAATGGTGCAAAACCGGAAAATAATCGCTGGAAAGACACATATTTCCGCTATGGAATCATTGAAGCGGAAAATATTGATTCCGTAGATCTCAACGAATCGTACACTTATGTGGAGCGCAATTTTGATGAGAAGGTCACAAGGGACAAGCTGTACTGCAAAAGCTATGACATCAACGAGGTGACACGCTACGATTACAGCATGACGCTGTGGGGCGGGTACAGCCTCTACACGGATGGCGGAGATTACGCTGCGCAGGTGGATATTGAGAAGCGGTGTTACAATGCAGATGACGGCATATTTTATTATGAAACGCCGGACGCATACATCCCGGTAAAACATGTGAGCATTCTGATGCTGTCGCCGGATCTGGCGACAGGCTATGATTACACGTATGACGCAGATGTGGGAAAATATCTGGATCTCCATGCGTACAGCGGGACCTATGTGACATTCGACGATGCAGACAGTCTGAGCGAAAACACGGGATTTCAGACGGTCGACTGGACGAACAGTGTGATTCTGGACGGAGTCACCTGCGGTGAGCTTGTGGGAATACCGGTCACTGTAATCGGGAACTCTGATCTGGAGCAAAAGGGAAGCGATGCCAGGACAACGTACCAGCTTACTGACGGCATGCTGCAGATGAACTACACGGCGGAATCACTGCACCGGAAATACTGGGTAGTCACGATTCTTCCGGAGAATGTGCCGCTTGGCTGGAGTGACGATTTGTTTGTGCAGGTGACGACGCTTACGGCGCTGATGTATGGCGTCCGCTATGCCATTTTCCCGATTCTGGCGGCGGCATTTGTGCTTGCCGTATTCTGCCTGGTGTGGCTGGTGCGGTCGGCGGGGCATCACGCGGGAGAGGACGGGATTACGCTTACCTGGCTGGATGGCATGCCGCTTGATGTGTATCTCGGATTTGCGCTGGTGGCGGAGGGATTTCTGTTTCTGATCCTGATGGAAGCTGTCAACGGCAGAAATGCTGCAGTGCCGATGCTTGTCGGGGTTTTGTTTTGCCTCATAGCGGGAGGGTGGATTGCGCTTCTGTCGCTGCTGACCTTTGCTGCGCGCGTGAAAGCCGGGGCATGGTGGAAAAATACCGTCGTCTACATGGCGCTTGGCGTGATCGGCAGGCTTTGCGGCGCGGTGACCCGGAATCTGCCTCTTTTCCTAAGGGCGGTGCTTGTTTTTGGCATTGCCATGATGGCGGAAGCGCTTGCCGGCACGCTTCATACAGGAAGCAGCATGGGAGCGGGCTGGCGGTTTGTAAAAGTCGTAGAGTTTGCATGCATCTTCTGGGGAGTTTTACAGATGAAGCGTCTCGCAGAGGGAGGCGAACGCCTTGCGGAGGGCGATATGGAGCACCCGGTCGATACGACGCACATGTACCGGGATTTAAAGGAACACGGCGAGCACCTCAACAGCATCCAGACGGGTATGGCAAAGGCGGTTGCCGAGAGCGTGAAGAGTGAGCGGTTTAAGACGGAACTCATCACGAACGTCTCGCACGATATTAAGACGCCGCTTACTTCCATCATCAATTATGTGGATCTTCTGGAAAAAGAGGAGCTTTCCAATGAGACGGCAGAGGGGTATCTGGAAGTGTTAGAGCGTCAGTCAAACCGGCTGAAAAAGCTGATTGAGGATCTGATCGAGGCGTCGAAAGCTTCCACGGGCAATCTCGCCGTACATCTGGAAAAACTCGAGGCGGGTGTTTCTGTGGTGCAGATCGTCGGAGAATTCGAGGACAAACTGAACGCCGCAGATCTGACGCTGCTGATCCAGAAGCCGGAGACGCCGGTGTATGTGATGGCGGACGGCAGACATTTCTGGCGCGTGATTGACAACCTGATGAACAATATCTGCAAATATGCACAGCCGGGCACGCGGGTATACGTGGATCTGCGGGAGAATGGCGGGCAGGTGGAACTCATTTTCCGGAATACGTCGCGCTACCCGCTCAACATATCCAGTGAGGAACTTATGGAGCGTTTTGTCCGCGGGGACGAATCGCGCAATACCGAGGGAAGCGGACTCGGTATCTCCATTGCAAAGAGCCTGATGGAACTGATGGGCGGCAGCTTTATGCTCTATGTGGACGGCGATCTCTTTAAGGTTGTGCTTGGATTTGCACAAATGGAGGAAGAAAAAGAACCACTTGATGAAGATAAAAGCGGAAAATAGATACAAATGCAATTTTTCTGACACTTTCTGAAAACTTTGCTTGTTTTTTGATAAACCCTCTGTTACAATGCAAAAAAAGACAGAACCGCAGGAAACGGAAAGAATGCACACAGGAGAAAGACAGAAGGAAGGCGGTCTGTGAGGAAACTGTGGTTACGTTCGGAGGAAGAGTTATGAGAGCTGTGAAAAAGGAATGGTTATTAGGAATGTTGTGTGTGCTGTCTGGCGTGATGCTTATGGTGATGCATCCGGTACAGGCACAGGCAGGGCAGGCGGATCGCGCGGCGTACCGTGCGGTGTTTGACGCATCCTATTACAGTGCGGCGTATCCGGATGTGGCGGCAGCCTATGGAAATAATGCAGATGCGCTTCTGAACCATTTCATCAGCTTTGGCGTGAAGGAAGGCCGCAATGCCAGCGCGGAATTTAATCCGCAGGCATACAGACAGCGTTATGAGGATCTGCAGGCGGCGTTCGGCAGCGACATGGCGGCTTACTGCAGACATTATGTGGCATATGGAAAAGCCGAGGGCAGAAACGGCAGCGCGGACGGACAGCCGGTGGTGGCAGTACAGCAGGCAGACAGCCAGGCGCAGCAGACGGACAGCCAGACTGGGACACAGAACAATGGGACAGCGCAGAGCAGTGCACCGGCACAGAGCACGCAGCAGGCATCCGGCACGGTGATCGGTACCTGTACGACTTCTTATGTTGACAATATTCCGCGCGCAACAAACGTGGCGCTTGCGGCACAGCGCATTAACGGCACGGTGGTACAGCCGGGCGGCAGCTTTTCTTTCAGCAATACCATCTTACCGCGCACATCTGCGAACGGATATGTGACGGCTCCGATCTATGTGAGCGGCAAAAAGGGCACCGGCACCGGCGGCGGTGTGTGCCAGGTATCGTCCACACTGTATGCGGCGATGGTATATGCGGGACTTCCGGCAACGGAGCGCCATGCACATTCCCTTCCGGTAGACTATCTTCCGGCGGGACTTGACGCGACGATTGCAGGCAGCTATCTGGATCTGAAGTTTACGAATACATTTTCACAGCCGCTGCTGATTCAGGCATCAGCGAATGGCGGAACACTGACCGTGACACTCGTATTGCAGTGATTGCCATTGCGCAGTGAATTGGCTGATACACAGTGAAACGGTTTTTATACAGCGAATTGGCTGATGCACAGTGAAATTGTTTTTGCACAGTAATGGTATCTGCGGGTAAGCAGGTGCTTGTATTCAAATGAATGGATTCATATACATTATTTTGCAGGGGATTGCATCTGCGCCTTAAGAATGACTCTGAGGGCAGATCAATGCCCTTGTTTTGGTGCCGTCAATGATGAAAATAAGACGAAATCTTTTTATCTCATAAAAATTATCACTAAGGAAAAAACCAAATCATCCGATATATTGACTAGAAAAGTTATTTTTGCGTTACAGAATAGAAAGGAGATGCCATTATGCGAGTAGAAGCGTATAACAGCGTGGCACAGATTTATAAGACAAACAGAGCAGCCGGGGCATCCGCAGCAGCAAAGACTGAGAAGAGCCGGGATCAGGTTGAGATCTCTTCCATAGGATATGATTATCAGATCGCAAAGCAGGCAGTAGCCGAGACTTCTGACATCAGAGAGGACAAGGTGGCGGCGCTCTCCGCAAAGGTGAAATCCGGCACTTACGATGTGAGCAACGAGGCTTTTGCAGAGAAGCTTCTGGAGAAATATCGTTCCTTTATGCTGTAGGATAAGAGAAATGAGGGCAGATTGTGGCTAGTTTAATGGAAGAACTTCTGGGAGTTCTGGAAAAAGAAGAAACGGAATATCTGACGCTGATTGATCTCGCGGATGTGAAGAGCCAGGCGATTATCAAAGCGGACATTGCGAAGCTTGGCGAGGTGACGGAGAAGGAGCAGGAGGCGGCGAGCACCCTGTTAAACCTGTCGAACAAGCGCACGCAGGTGCTTAATGACATGGCGACGGTTCTCGGGAAAAAGCCGGAGCAGATGACGATCAACCGTATGATCGGTTATCTGGAGAACCAGCCCAGAGAGCAGCAGATGCTTGCGGAGCGCCGGGACAGACTTTTAGAAGTGGGAACGAAGATGCAGACATTGAACCATCAGAACGAGGCCCTTTTAAAGCAGGCGATGGAGATGGTGGAATTTGACCTTACGCTGCTAAAGAGCATGCGGCAGGCGCCGGAGACCGCTAATTACAATAAAAACGCCTATAATACAGGAGACCTGCTTGGCGGCAGCGGATTTGACGCGAAGCAGTAGATAGAGCAGCACGGAGGAAGATACCATGGCAAATGGTTTTGGAACATTGTTTATCGGCGTGTCCGGCTTGCAGAGCAGCCAGAACGCATTAAATACAACGGCAAATAACCTTGCAAACGTAGATACCACGGGATATGTACGTCAGCAGGTACTGTTTACCGACCGCAACTATGTAACCTTTAATGAGACGACGGCAGTCAGCAAGCAGCAGTCCGGTCTGGGTGTTTACATCGGTGATGTGATTCATTCCAGAGACGTATTTCTGGATCGCTCTTACCGCACGGAGTCGGGACGGCAGGCATTCTATGCGGCAACTTATGAGGCGACCAACGAGGTCGAGACTTATTTTCAGGAGATGGAGGGACAGGCTTTCCAGGATGCACTGGAAGATTTCTGGACCTCTTTTCAGGAATTGTACAAGACGCCGGATGACAGCGTGAGCCAGAATCTGGTTGTCCAGAAGGCACAGCTGTTCGTGAGCCGCGCGAATGCGGTTTATTCGGGATTACAGAGTTACCAGTACAACATCAATACGCAGATCAGCGACAATATCGATCAGGTCAACAAGCTCGGCGATACCATCCAGGATCTCAACCTTCAGATCATGAAAGTAGAGGCGGGCGGCATCGAGACAGCCATGACCCTGCGCGATGCGAGAGACCAGGCGCTGGATGAGCTGTCCGCCCTCGTGGATATTTCCTACAACGAGACAGCCGATGGTATTGTGAAAGTCAGCATTGAGGGCACGGAGTTTATCGATGAGAGCCGTTGCTATCATATCGAGAAGAAAACAGACAAGCTGACCGGTTTTATCACACCGTACTGGGGCTACCTTTCGGATGTGAACAAGGGAAAATACGTCAACGTATTTGATTTTGGCAGCCGGGATATCTCCACAGAGAACAAGAACGATATGGGTGAACTGAAAGCGCTGGTACTGGCGCGCGGCGACCATATCGCGAACTATACGGATATTGAAGGACTGGATCAGGATACCTATAACGATACGACCGGAATGTCCGTCATGCTGCGGGCAGAGGCACAGCTGGATCAGATGATCCACGGCATCGTGACCGCGTTAAATGATGTGCTTTGTCCGAATGTGACTGCGGAAGATACGATTAAGAATCTTACGAACGGTGCTGCTACAACGCTGGATGTGATACTGGCGGACGGCTCGACCGTAACATTAAATGCGAACACCAAAATTCTGGATGCAGACAACTGCGCGACCGGTTCCGACAAGCAGCTTCCGCCGCAGGAACTGTTCTCCAGAATCGGAACAGAGCGGTACACAAAGGCGACTTACACCTATCAGCCGGTAGATGAGAACGGCAATCCGAAAGTGGACGCCAACGGCAACCCGGTGACGGAGACCAAGGAGATCTACATTTACAATGAAGAGGACCCGAACGATACCACAAAGCAGTACACACTGCAGAGCTTAAGTGTCAACGAGGCGCTTGTGATCGATGAAACGCTGCTGCCGCATCTATGCCAGAACGGTGATGTCGATTGTGCACTGGCAGCAAAGCTGGCCGGTGTGTGGGATGAGGAGCGGCTTACGCTGAACCCGAACGACACCAAAGCTTGCAGCTTTAAGGATTACTACAAAGATATGATCGGTGAGATGGCAACCTACGGAAATGTCTACAATTCCACGGCGACCAGCCTCACGGGAACGGTGGCTTCTGTGGACAATCAGAGACAGCAGGTCATCGGCGTATCTTCCGATGAGGAGCTGACCTACATGATCAAGTATCAGAATGCTTACAATGCAGCCAGCCGTTTCATCAATGTGGTCAATGAGATGATCGAACATCTGCTGACCCAGCTTGGATAATTGAGCGCGTAATAGAAAGAGAGGGTGTTACATGCCATCTACATTTTTTGGTTTAAATATTGCATCATCAGGCTTAAGTGCCTATCAGGTCGCACTGAATACAACGGCTAACAATATTGCAAACGTGCAGACAACCGGCTATTCCAGACAGCAGTCGAACCGTGTGGCATCGGATGCGCTTTTAGTGCACCAGCAGTACGGAGCTGTGGGAAGCGGCGTTACGACCTTATCTGTCAAGCAGATCCGAAATCAGTATTACGATACAAAATACTGGTACAATCAGTCATCGGTCGGACTGTATGAGACAAAATTGAGCTACTTACAACAGATCGAGAACTATTTTATCGACGACAGCTCATCCAAGGGCTTTACGACGATCCTGAACACGATGTTCAATTCACTGGATACATTGAAGAACAATGCATCGGATGTCAATACCCGCCAGCAGTTTATCGGAAGCGCACAGAATCTGGCAACCTACTTCAACAGCGTGTCAGAAGGACTGACCGATATTCAGAAGGGGACGAATGATGAGATCAAATCCACGGTCCAGAATATTAACGCGATCGCGGAGAAGATAGCGGTATTGAACAAGCAGATCAACGTCATTGAGATTCAGGGCGGCTACGCAAACGAGCTGCGCGACCAGCGAGCCCTGTTGATTGATGAGTTGTCCGAGATTGTGCCGACCGAGGTTTCCGAGGTGCCGATCACGGATACGAACCATCCGGACGAGCCGACAGGTGCCAATTACTACACTGTAAAAATCGGTGGTCAGGTGCTTGTAGATACCTACAATTACGAGACGCTCGAGTGCAAGGCGAGAGAGTATAAGGTCAACCAGACGGATGCAGCCGGACTTTATGATATTAAATGGTCGAAGACAGGCAATACCTTTAATGCGGGCGGAAGCTCGATGTCCGGCACGTTAAAAGCGCTGTTTGACATCCGCGACGGAAATAACGGCGAGAATTTCTCAGGACTGGCAAAGGTGTTAAACAGCACCGAGGTTCAGATTACCAATCCTTCCATCACGAGTATTGTGGGAGTCAGCATGCCGGAGGAAGGCATATTGACGATCAACGGTAGAGAGTACGCATATGAGGGATTTACCTTTGAGCAGGATGCGGACGGCAACATCACTTCCTATACCTTTAATATGAAGAGAGCGCTCACGGCGGAAGAGCAGGCACGTGTAGACGGACGCACGGCATCGGTCGGAACGTCGATTGACGCGATGGGTATTCCGTATTATATGAGTCAGATGAACCAGTTCCTGCGCAGCTTTGCGACGGAATTCAACAATATTTTGAAAAAAGGTGTCGATCTGGACGGCAATTCCACCAGCGGATATGCATTTTTCACCGGTACAGACACCGTGACCGGCGAAGAGTTTTCCTTCGACGGCAAAGATGCGAACGGGAATGCAGTCAACGGATCTGGCTCAGACACGTATTACAAGCTGACAGCAGCAAATATCTGTGTGAACAGTATGATTGTCAAGGATCCGACCAAGCTGGCGACAACCGTTGACATCAACGGAAAGGGTGGCGTGGATGCGTACGATCTCGTGGAGGAACTTGCGACGTTAAAGAGCGGCAAGGTGCTTTACCGCGGAGGTACGGCGGACGGATTCTTAAAATGCATGATTGCAGATATTTCCGTGGACACCCAGCAGTCAGAAATTTTCAGCAAGAATTACCAGAATGTGGCGAGCGCGATTGACACGCAGCGTATGTCGATTTCGGGCGTTGATGAAGATGAGGAGGCAATGGATCTGATCAAATTCCAGAATGCCTACAATCTTTCTTCAAAGATGGTATCTGTCATGGCAGAGATTTATGACAGACTGATCCTTGAGACCGGTGTATAGACAAGGACATGAGGAGGAATCATAAATGCGTATTACGAATAACATTATACTTCACAATACGACGGGCAATATCAATGGAAATAAAGTGAATGTCAACAATCTGAACAATCAGATGACATCCCAGAAAAAGATTCAGAGACCTTCCGAGAATCCGGTCATTGCGGTGCGTTCACTCAGACTCCGCACAACACTCAGCGAGATTGACCAGTATTACGAGAACAATATTCCGGATGCAGAATCCTGGATGAAAGTGACAGAGACGGCACTTGCCAATATGAAGACGATTCTGACGGACATCCGTACACAGTGTACTTACGGAGCATCCGATCAGATTACCGCAGATGACCGCAAGACGATCTTGACCCAGTTAGAGAAGCTGCGGGATCAGGTCTACGCGGAGGGAAATGCAGATTATGCGGGACGTACCGTTTTTACCGGTTACCGCACGAATCAGAAGCTGACCTTTATGACAGACGACAATACGACATCTTACAATATCACACAGGGACTTTCCTATAAGAATCTGGAAGAGCACCGCTACTACAGCGATGAGGTGACACTTCCGACCACAGCGACAGAAGTGACCGGCAACACCATCTCGAATCCGAAGCAGGCGACATTCGACCGTATCCGTTTAAGCTACGGCGAGATCGACAGCATCACGGACAAGGACGGTAATGCGCTGTCGGCAAACGGTGCGACCGGAACGCTCAGCTATTCCTACACAGATGCAGCCGGCGTGACACAGACGGACGGCGAACTGAAGGTAACCGTATACGATACGTTTGAGGACTGGGCAAAAGCATCCCAGACTGCGGACAACACCTACAATATCACAGACGGTGAAGCGGTATTTATTAAGGAGAGCGGTGAGCTGATCTTAAGCTCTGACGCGTCATCAACGATCAAGAGCGGCAAGGCAAGCCTGGATGTCAACTACACCAAGACCGGATTTAACAAAGGCGAGGTACGCCCGGAGTATTATTACAACTGCACCAACATCACAGATGCGGCAAATCCGGTGGAATATATAAAGTTTGAAAACGGCAAGGAAATCTATCAGGATATCAACTATGTCGTAGCGGCAAACCAGACCCTGACGGTCAATACACAGGCATCCGCTGTATTTGATGCATCGATTGGAAGAGACGTTGACGCCATGATCGAGGCGGTAAAGTTCGCACAGGACGCAAACAATAAAGTCGAGGAACTGGAGAAAATGCAGAAAATGCAGGAGTATTCTTCCGATGACTGTCAGGCGGCACTTGAGGACTGGATCGCAGCGGCGAAGAAAGAACGCGATTACGCGGACGATAATCTGCAGAAGCTTTATAACAGCTACATCGGTAATTTTGACGATTATCTGCAGAAGGTTAATCTGGCGAACACGGACCTCGGAAGCAAGGGGCAGAGCCTGGATCTGACCAAGAACCGTATGGCAAATCAGCAGACCACGATGGAGGAATTAAAGTCCACCAACGAAGACCGGGATCTGTCCGAGATCATTATTGACTATGCGTCGGCGTACACTGCATATCAGGCATCCTTACAGGCTGCGGCGAAGATCAATCAGACAACATTATTGAATTATATTTAACAGACACCAAACGGGGAAGCTGGAGGAGAACCGATGAAAGCAAACACAAGACTTTTTGGGGAGATTGATATTGCGGATGACAAGATCATTTCATTGGAGGATGGAATGATCGGACTTCCGGAGTACCGGAATTTTGCATTGATATTTGATGAGGAAAAGGAAAAAGACAAGAGTTCCGTGATGTGGTTCCAGTCCATGGACGATCCACAGACAGCATTTCCGGTCATGCAGCCAAACCATGTGTGCCCGGATTACAACCCGATGGTGAGCGATGAGATGCTCCGTCCGCTCGGCGGGATGACAGAGGACAATACTTACGTGCTCGTCACACTTACGGCAGCGCCGGATCCGAAGGATACCTCGGTGAACCTCAAGGCGCCGATTGTCATTAACACAGACACCCGTAGGGGAGCACAGATCATTGTGGAAGATGACTATCCTGTCAAATATAAGATCTATGATGTAGTAAAAGGAAAGAAGAAAGCGGAGGAATAAGGCATGCTGGCATTGACACGCAAAAAAGGGGAGTCGCTGGTCATCAACAATAATATTGAGATCACGGTGTTAGAGATCCGCGGAGATCAGGTCAAGATCGGAATCAGTGCACCGAAGGAAGTGCCGGTATACCGCAAGGAGGTTTACCTCCAGATTCAGAATGAGAACAAGGCGGCATTGAACGCAACAGATGCAATGGAGGCGCTGAAGAATCTTTTCTGATGTGGTTAATAAAAGCCATAGTTTCTCCGATATAAGACATAGAAAACCGGGAACATAGAGGAGCCATGTATCACACGGAGGTGGTAAGAGATGGAAATAGAGAGCATGAAGAGCGGAGCGGCAGCGTCGTATCAGGGAAGTGCGGCGGCATCTACAAAAACGCTGGATGCAGCGGTACAGCCGGAAGCATCCACACAGGCAGGGCTGTCGCAGACAGCAGATAAAAAGCCCACAGTGCAGAACTTTTTTACAGAGAAGGATCAGGAGGATAAGGATCTGTCCGAGGAAAAAGATGCAAAGCAGGGAACACAGTTAAAAAAAGCGGTCAATGATCTGAACAAACAGATGAAGAACTCGGAGGCGATCTTCGGAATTCACGACAAGACGAACCGTGTTACAATCAAGATCATCGATAAGACCACAAAGGAAGTCATCAAGGAGTATCCGCCGGAGGAGACACTGGACATGATCGCCAAGGTATGGGAGATCGCGGGAATCCTTGTGGATGAGAAGTTATAGAAAGGAACGGTGAGCATATGCCAATTCGTATTACCGGATTAAATTCAGGACTGGACACAGAGGCGATCATCTCGGCTCTGGTATCGTCGTATAACTATAAGACCAACAAGTACAAGAAAGCACAGACCAAGCTTTCCTGGAAGCAGGATGCGTGGAAGACGCTCAATACCAAGATTTACAGTCTGTATTCCAGCGTGGGTAACTTAAAGCTTTCCAGTGCATATAATTTGAAATCCACTACGGTGTCCGATACCACGAAAGCTACAGTGACAGCAAGCAATACTGCGCCGAGCGGCACGCAGTCGCTGAATATTATCAGTGTGGCGCAGGCGGGATATCTGACCGGCGGCCAGCTGGATGGCAGCGTGTCAACCAGTACCACACTGGCAGAACTCGGCTATACTGGTGGGGACGGTAAGATAAATTTGACAAAAGGCGACGGAACAACGACCTCCATTGAAGTGACACAGGGAACAACAGTCGGCAGTTTCATTGCGTCCTTAAAAGATGCGGGCGTCAGCGCGAACTTCGATGCAACAAATCATCGTATTTTTGTGAGCTCCAAAGAGACAGGAAAAGACAACGATTTTACACTTACGGGCGGCAACGCAGATGGTATCAACGCATTGACCAGGCTGGGGTTGAATGTAAAATCCGATGCCACCGATGCCACCTATACATCTTATACACAGTATTATGATGCGGATGGCAGCCAGCTCAATCAGAATATCACGGATGCGATCGCAGCTTACAAGACGGCGCAGGAAGATTACAAGACAAAGTCGGCACAGAATGCCAACCTGACCGCATCCTATGGTTATGCCAGCGCTTATTCGGCAATGATGGATGCTTTAAAGAGCAGCGGTCTTTCTGATACAGATCAGAAAAAACTGCAGACACTGCTTGGAATGACGGCATCCCAGCGTGTGGATTCCCTGATGGATGCAAACGGAAATGTCTACACGAAGTCCGATACGGACAGTCTTGGTAATACCATTTACAGCTATAAGGATGAGAACGGTGATACAACCTATATCCGCAGGATGATTACCTATGAGGATGGCAGCAATAACGTTTACACCAAGAATGACGACGGCACATACACAGATGGTAATGGTCATGTATGGAAAGCAACCGGCGGGAAGGACACAGACGGCAATGCCACGTATTCATATACGGCGGATGACGGTACGGTGCACACTGCCACGATCAAGGAGAATACCAATTATTACGAGGTAACCGCGGATGCGGCAGGAACCGGTTATTACAAGTATACAGACAGCAATGGCGTGACCTACACACAGAATGACAACAATACTCTGGCAGGTTCTGACGGGAATACATACAAAATCAGCAGTGGCAATCTGGTACAGATCGACAGTGACGGTAATGAAGTAGCAGATGGCAAGACAGTTGCACTTTCTGCCTGCACACAGAGTGAAATCCAGAAGATGGTGTATCATCAGAAAGCCGCAGCAACAGATATCGGCCGTGCCGCAGATGTGCTTACAGATTTGAAAGAAGCAAACAAGGACACCCTGACAGATGATTTTGTCAACAAGATGACCTCAAATGTTGAGAAAGTCAATGCGTTTGAAAATGCGGAGGATACGTTAGACAGCTCTGACAGTGCTTCCAGAGCAAGCATTGCAGCAACGGTAAAGAATGCCTATGCGGCGAATGGTTCGGCGGGGGTGACGACGCTTACCAATACCTACGCATCACAGATTACGACCAATAAGACCGCCATGGAGGCAGGTCAGGAGGTACTTGATAAACATGCGGTACTGTCGAAACTCGCGGCGATGGATGAGACTTCCGCAGAGTATGCAACCGCATTTGCAGACTTTGTGAGCCAGGTGCAGAGTGCCCATGAGATTCAGAACGGCACGAACATAACGTACAATTCAGATGCTAAGAAGATCGATGGTACAGATTCCGAGATTACATTGAATGGAATCAAATATACAAGTTCCATGAATACCTACTCGATCAATGGACTTTCGATTACGGCACTGCAGGCAACCGGTGTGGGAGATACGAATGCGATCAGCATTACCACATCGACAGATACACAGGGAGTTTACGATAAGATTAAGGATTTCCTGACACAGTACAATGCACTGATCAACGAGATGACATCTCTTTACAATGCAGATTCTGCAAAGGGTTATGAACCGTTGACAGATGAAGAAAAAGATGCGCTTTCAGACACAGAGGTGGAAAAATGGGAGCAGAAGATCAAAGATTCCCTGCTGCGCCGTGATGAGAGCCTTGAAAAGATCATGAGTACCATGACAAACTCTATGAGCAAGGGTTATGAAGTAAATGGAAAGACTTATTATCTGTCAAATTTCGGAATTAAGACACTTGGTTATTTCAATGCACCTGAGAATCAGGAATATGCATACCATATTGACGGCGATTCCGATGATACTGCTACGTCTGGAAATGACGATAAACTGATGGCAATGATCAATTCAGATCCGGATACGGTGGTTTCCTTTATGCAACAATTGACATCTGACCTATATACGGCAATCGGTGATAAAATGAAGTCGTCTACTTTAAGTAGCAGCTACAAGGTATACAATGACAAGGAGATGGCGTCGGAATACAGCGATTATACGGATCTCATCAAGAAATGGGAAGAAAAATTGCAGGACAAAGAAGACTACTATTACAATAAGTTTTCCGCGATGGAAACAGCATTATCGAAGCTGAACAGTCAGACATCATCGTTGTCAAACCTGTTTGGAAATTAAACGGCATAATGCCGTGACAGCGTCTCTGCCGAATGTGTAAAAACATCGGCAGAGACGAATACATGTATGGAGGATAGTATTATGTTAGCGAATCAGGGATATGCAGCGTATGCCAATAACAAGATTATGACCGCTTCCCCGGCAGAACTTACTTTGATGCTTTATGAGGGGGCAATCAAATTTGCGAATCTTGCGATCGAGGCGATTGATGCGAATGATATTCAGAAAGCACACAATAATATTATGAAGGTGCAGCGCATTATTGAGGAGTTTCAGAGTACACTTGACCATAAATATCCGGTGGCAAAGGATTTTGATGAGGTCTACAACTATCTGTTGATGCGCCTTCGCGAGGCAAATATCAAAAAAGATAAAGACATCATGGAAGAGGTGCTAAAGCATCTTCGTACCATGCGTGATACATGGAAGGAAGTTATGAGAACGGCACATGCATCAAGATAGAAGCAGCGGTGTGCCGGTTACAGCAGATTGACAGGAGCAGCGAATGGAGAAGAATCCATATCTTACAATCATGATCCAGAGCCTGAAGAAAAAAAGTGCAGTTCTGGATGCGGTTATTGAACTGAATATACGACAGAAGGAAGAACTGGAGAATCCGGGCCTTGATCCGGATGACTTTGACGCCTGCGTGGAGGAAAAAGCAAAGCAGATCGAACAGTTGGAACTTCTTGACACCGGATTCCAGGAGGTCTACGATAAGATAAAAGCAGATCTGCAGACCAATCAGCAGGAATACCGCGAAGAGATTGCGGAAATGCAGGAATACATCCGTAGGCTGACTGATAAGAGCGCAACGATTCAGGCGCAGGAGGCGCGCAACAAAGATCTGATGACGCAGAAGTTTGCTTCTGTGCGCAAACAGGTCAAGGAAGTGCGTAAGAGCCAGAAGGTCGTCAATCAGTATTACAAGAGTATGATGAAGTCCGGCTATATGGAGCCGCAGTTTACGGACAACAAAAAATAATTGCAGATAGTAAAAAGATTTTTCTTTTTTCTATAAAGTATCGTGACTTTCGTCCGATATATATTACAAGTAAACAAGATAACAATTGTTACTTGAGGTGGAAGCTTAAGCGGAGCGTACGGCCGGGAGAGGCAGAAACCACACTACAAAGCATATGCAGCATGGATGCTGCATCATATTCAAGGAGGAAACAATTATGGTAGTACAGCACAATCTTACAGCAATGAACGCTAACAGACAGTTAGGTATCACAACAGGCGCACAGGCTAAGTCTTCTGAGAAGTTATCTTCTGGTTACAAGATCAACCGTGCAGGCGATGACGCTGCAGGTCTTACAATTTCCGAGAAGATGAGAAGCCAGGTTAGAGGCTTAAACAAAGCTTCTGACAACGCACAGGATGGTATCTCTCTTATCCAGGTAGCTGAGGGTGCATTAAACGAGACACACTCTATCTTACAGCGTATGAATGAGTTAGCTACTCAGGCAGCAAACGATACAAATACGACTGCAGATCGTACAGCTATCCAGCAGGAGATCAACCAGTTAGCATCTGAGATCACCAGAATTTCTTCTACAACCCAGTTCAACACCATGAACCTCATCGATGGTAACTTCACATCTAAGAGCCTTCAGGTTGGTGCATTAAATGGACAGGTTATCAGGATCAGCATTTCCAACATGTCTGCATCTGGTATCGGTGTTAACGAACTGTTAGTATCTACCTTCTCTGCAGCAGGTCAGGCAATGAGTTCTGTTCAGAAGGCAATCAGCTCTGTATCTGCTATGCGTTCTAAGTTAGGTGCATTACAGAACAGACTTGAGCACACAATCGCTAACCTTGACAACATCTCTGAGAATACACAGTCTGCTGAGTCTCGTATCCGTGATACAGATATGGCTGAAGAGATGGTTGAGTACAGCAAGAACAACATCCTTGCTCAGGCAGGACAGTCTATGCTTGCTCAGGCTAACCAGTCTACTCAGGGTGTACTTTCTCTGTTACAGTAATTGGAACTCAGATAGTATTACAAGTACGATTCAGTACAATTCAAAAGACCGACAGTTTTCTGTCGGTCTTTTGACGTAGTGGGGAGAAAAAATGTCCATAAAAATTGTGAATAAGACAAAGCAGACGATGGAGGAAGCATACCAAAATCGTGAACACGAAGCACTGCAGCATGTGGCAGAATTATTGCAGGAATATCAGCTGTTATTACAGAATCTGGCGGATCAGGCGCAGACAGAAAAACTTCTTGTGCTGCTTTCTGCTGTAAAGATTTTGGTTGAAAATTATCAGATGCAGGATCTGCTTGGTATAGCAGATACATTGTATGGAGGAATCCTGCCGGTGTTAGACGGTGAAAGCAGATAAGAGACAAAAGTGGAGAAGTGTACATGGAGATTTTGGAAAATAATAAAAGGGCATTGGAACGTGTTATGCCGAAATTCCTTGAGCAGAGGTTGGCTGCTGCCGGAGTGAAGAATGTGTTTGTGGAGATGGCGGCGGATGGCGAACGGATTTTGGGAATAGAAAGAGAAAACCGGAAATGGTATTTAAACAGCCGGTATGATACTGCATTCGCAGCGGCGGTTTATGCCGGACGGTATCAGGTTCGCGCTTATGGTACCTATTTTGTATTTGGATTTTCTGATGGAAGACATGTGAGAGAATTTTTAAAAAAATGTGATGATACCAATCATATTGTGATATGTGAGCCCAGTGTGGAGGTTTTTGAGGAATGCTGTGAGCAATTTGACGTATCGGATATTCTGGAAGATAAGAGAGTGCGCTTTTATATTCCGGATGTAACAGACAGCATTGAAGATATTATGAAAAAAAACCTGCAATATTCAGATTTCACATTTACGGAATTCTGTATTTTGTCGGGATATGATATATTATTTCACGAGGAATGTGAAGAGTTTCAAAATTTGATCATTGAGCGGCTGCGGGACGAGGCGGTAAAGAAGGGGACAAGCTTGAGTTTCCAACGTGTGATACCGCGTAATACGCTTTATAATATGAAGCATACGATTCGGACGAGAAATATCGGACAGATCAGAGAGGCACTGGAAGGGTATCCCTTAGAGGATATTCCGGCAGTTATTGTGTGTGCCGGCCCTTCTCTGGACAAGAATATTCAGGAACTGAAAAAGATCCAGGGCAGGGCACTGATTATTGTTGTGGATGCGGCACTTCGCGCTGTTATGCGTGCAGGAATCCATCCGGATCTGGTGTGTACGGTAGATCCGAACCCACCGGAACGTTTCTTCACAGACCTGGATTTGTGTGGGCTGACATGGTGTTGTGAAAACGCCTCCAAACCCGAAATTATACGGAAGTATGGAGAACGGGTATATTATTTTGGCTACTTTGAAAAAGGCTGGAATCAGATGATTTCTGAGATGCTGGGATATGGATTCCCAGTTCTGCCGACCGGCGGATCAGTGAGTTCGATAGCATTTGCAATGGCACTTTATTTCGGCTTCCGGAAAATTGTATTTATGGGACAGGATCTGGCCTTTACCGGGGGAAAATCACATACTTCCGGAATTGAGGGCGCACTTGGCGATAATGATAAATACATTAAGAGCCGTTGCCTGATGGAAGTGGAAGGAATCGACGGAACAATGCTTCAGACGGACTTCCAGATGTGGTATTACAAGCAGTGGTTTGAAAAGGCAATTCGTGACGGTGGAGATCGAATGCGTGTCATTGATGCAACAGAGGGCGGAGCCAGGATTGAAGGCACGGAGAATATGAAAATGTCGGAGGTTGTGGCGGGAGAGTGCCCGGCAGAGTTCGACTTCCGGAAGATTGAACAGGTGATACCGCCGGCATTTTCTGTGGAGGAACAGCAAAAACTGGAAAAAGCTTACAGAAATTTGAAACTTCAGGCAGGGGATTTGCAGAAATTTATCGAAAAACAGATTCAAGCGTTAGACAGTCTATGCCGAAAATCTGGCGGCGATACAGGGGTAACGGATAATGATGTCAGAGTGTTGCGGGATATGCTCGAGGAGAATGATATCCTGGAACATATGCCCCTGTTTGGTATGATGACCGTATATGCGCAAAAGGCAGAATATGAACTCGGTGATACGATTTACACGAAAGAAAACATGGGAATCAGAGATCTGGCAGAGCTGAATTTAAATTTGTTTTTGGGATACCAGAAGGCAGTGCAGATGCTGTTGGAGGATATAGAGGATAATTTGAGTGAAGAAAGTATTAGTGATAAAGGGACGCTCGGCATATAATGTACTAAGAAAGGCAGCCGATGAAATCGCGGAGGGATTCCGTGCATATGGCTGCGAGACAGAAGTGCTTGATACGCAGACGAATGATTTCCTTGTACGGTTGAGCGGCTGCCTGGAACAGAGAGAGCAATATGCATTTTGTTTTTCTCTGCAGGCAATCGGATGGGAACAGGAATGTACGGCTTTGCCGCAGCTGCGTGATATACGGAGAGTGGGATGGCTGGTGGATGATCCCTTTTTTCATGAGGCGAGGCTGATTGGCAGCGTTGGAACGGGAGCGTATGTTCTGACAGTACAGGATGCGTTTACACAGCGGATCAGAGAGATGTATCCCAAGTTTGAAATGATAGAGACGCTGTACCATGGCGGTTTTGCAAGCGAACAGGTTCCCCGGTGGGAAGACCGGGAGATTGATGTATTTTTCCCGGGGAGTTATACGTCGCGCGAAAATGTATGGGAAAAATTAAAAAAGATCGACGGGATTATGGGAAGTATTGCACAGAAAGTGGCGGTGCGCCTGATTCAGAATGGACAGATCAGAACATGGGATGAGGAGCTTCGCTGTTATCTGGAAGAAATACAGTTCGAGATGAGCGAGGATGAATTTCAGACACTTCTGAGAGCGTTCTATCCGTTAGATGAGTTTCAGCGGGTCTGCATCCGGGAGCGGATGCTGGAGGAGCTGCTAAAGGCCGGGAGACATGTGAGTGTTGTTGGCAGAGGATGGAATACCTATCAGGGGGGAGGCTCTGAAAATCTGGATATTTTGTCGGAGGAGGGCGTTGACATCACGGAAGTTATCCGCTATATGCAGAATTCCCGGATTGTGCTGCATAATATCAATTTTGAGACGGGCATGCATGAACGCATTTTTACCGCGATGCTGGCGGGGGCTGTCTGTGTTACCAGTAAGTATCAATTACTAGAAAGATTTTTTGAAGACGGAAAAGAGATTGTCACGTATCCGGCAGATGCGCCGGAGCAGCTGCCGGTTGTGATTGATGAGTTGCTCTCGAATCCCGGACGTGCTGCCCAAATTGCCGCGGCAGGAAGGAAGAAGGCGCTACAAAAACATACATGGAAGCGGCGCGGAGAACAGATTGCAAAATGGATGGATGACGGGCTGAATTTTACATATTAAGCGGGAGATTACGACAGAATCTCTAGTATGCGGGCGATGCGATGCTGCCAGGTATGTGCCGCCTGCATTTTCCCGGAACAGTTTGCGATAATCTGACGGCGCTCATTGTCGTGCGCAAGGTAATAGTCAATTTTGCGTACAAAATCATCTTCGCTCTCATAAAAGACAAAGTCTTCACCGGGAACAAAATCATCAAGAAAATCTTCCTGGTAATTGCTCAGAAGAAAACCGCCGCTTCCCATGATATCCATACAGCGAAGCGGTATGCCGGAGTGAATGCTACGCAGCGTGATATTTAAATTGATGGAGCTGTGCCGGAATACAAGCGGCATAACTCGATAATAATCGATCGGTCCGACAAATTCTGCTTTGGGAAGCAGAGGTGACGGATGGTGTGTATAAAGCTTCAGCGCAAACTGCTCGGAAGCTTTTTTTAGTAAGGCAAGACGTTCTGTGGAAGTAATCTTACGGCAAAGAAAATAGTTGGCGTATACATAAGAAAGGGTTTCTGTGCCGTCGGACATGGGCTGGTAAGGACACACACGTGAAAGCTCTTCCAATATATCCTGTGTCAACAGGTCTTCCAGAAAGAAGTCGCCATATACCTGACGCTGCGCATTCATGATAGATTCCAGATAACCGCGCGTATAATCGGAGATTCCGTTTAAACGATCGAACAGATTGTGATCTTCGTTGTAAAGGGAGCCGACAAATGATACCTCCGCCGATACCGCAGAACGTGCAGATGCCGGGCAGATCATGTGCGACAGCCGTGATACATTTGCAGCCAAAGGAAGATAATAGACGGTGGAAATCCCGGCATTTTTAAAGGTCAGATATGTCGCCTTATCAAAAAGAAAGACATAATTGCAGGGATTGATCAGCGTGCAGGAATATAAAGCTACCAGTGGGCTGTCATAGACGTAGGAAACATAACGGATTCCATGACGCTGACAGCAGGAGGAGAGGATAGGGTAATAATTAAAGGAAAAGACAAAGTCATACGATGCCTTCTGGAGCGCAACATCAAATGCGGCAGAAAAAGCAGTGCTCTGTCTGTCGTTGTACTCCTCGTGAAAAAAAAGGTCGCAGGCAATATTCATATCTTCAAACGCATCAATCATATCCTGCTTGGCAAATGCAGGCGAGTCAAAAAAAAGTATTTTCATGATATACCTCTTAGGATAGTCCATAGGCGAGAGAAATCATTGTTAACAAACGCTCCGGATAGTTGTGCTTTTCCTGGACGGTGAGAAGACCGTTCTGTGCAATCTCTGCACGTTCTTTCTCGTGCGACAGATAATATTCCGTTTTGGCAAGCAGATCGTCCTCACTGACGTAGCAGTCGAGATCTTCCCCAACGGTAAAAAGATCCTCAAGTTCCGGCTGGTAATTGGTGAGGCAGAAACCGCCGCAGGCAAGAATATCAAAAATGCGAAGCGGCAACGCCGACCGGATGGATTTTGCGGTAATGTTCAGATTGATCTTGCTGTTGGAGAAGACCAGAGGCATCTCTGTCAATGTTTTTACAAGGCCTTTATTTTGGACGGGCAGACCGGTGGAATCACTTCCGGTATATAGCGTGACCGGATAATGATTTCCCAGAAGCTGCATGGTGCGAACCCGTTCCTGCGCAGAAATTTTGGCACAGAGATAAATCTGAGCCATCGCAACGCGGTCGTCGCGGATGGATTTTTCCGGCGGAATGTAGAATCCGGGCAATGCCTCGCGAAATTCGGCAACGATAGAATCCGGCAGCAGGTCTTCCAGAAAGTAGCAGCCGTAAATGCTGCGCTGCGCATCCATGATACCCTCGAGATATCCGCGCAGGTAGGCGGAATCGGTCTGCAGACGATCATAAGGGCATTTCTCGGTGTACAGAGAGCCGACAAACGTGACATCACCGGCATATTTTGCGTGCTCCGCGGGGGACGCCTTTTGAAGGACGTTGTGCCAGCGGGATGGATTGCTGGCAAGCGGCAGATGGAAAATGCAGCCGGGATTCCGGGGAGCAATCTCCTCATACTGGGCACGGTCAAATAGAAAAATACGGTTCCACGGATTGCTCACGGTGTCAGAATATAGTTCCATAACCGGGCAGTCCACCGTCCAGCAGAGATAGCGGATCTGGAAGATATTGCAGATTTCCGAGATAAAGGGATAGTAATTGATGCTGAACACAAAATCGTAGCTGTGTGCAAACAATTCATTCTTCAGAGCGGTAAGACCTTCCAGGGGTCCGAGATTCTTATTGTAAATTTCCAGTGTGATTTCTGTTACCTGATTCCCGAGTTCCCGAAACCCCTCGATAATATCAGGTTCGCAAATACTTCCATAGCGGTAAAATAACAGATTCATAGGTACCTCACTTATATTAAATGGATAAGGAATGACGTACATCCAGCATTAGCGCAAGCCGCGCCTGGTAACTGTATTCCTGGCGGATTCGCTGATAACCGTTTGTGGCAATTTCCCTGCGTTCATCTTCGTGATGCAGATAATAAGAAATCTTATCAAGAAGATCAGCTTCACTGTCAAAGAGGACAAGCTCTCTGCCGACTTCAAATAATTGCGGTAATTCCGACTGATAGTTGCTGAGCAGAAAACCGCCGCAACCGAGAACATCAAAAATGCGCAGAGAAGCGCCCGACTGGATCCCTTTTGCGGTAAGATTCAAATTGATTTTGCTGCATTTGAAAACTTTTGGCATTCCGTCGAGAGAGGAGGCAATTCCCCGCAGACGGATATTTTTGAGTGGGGACGTATCACTCTGCGTATAGAGATCCAGAGAAAAGTGTTCTCCGATGGAATTCAGCAGATGAATACGCTCCATCTCCGTACACATAGGGTTTAAAAGCAGATTTCCGAGCAGTGTGCGTTTATCCAGATCATAACCGGGAGAAGGGGATACATCGATCAGCTGATCCAGCGTATCCATGAGATCCGGTGGTATGATGTCACACAGAAAGTTGTATCCGTAGACGAGCTGCTGCGCATGCAGGATGCCGTCGAAATATCCCTGTATATAAGAAGGAAGCTGCGTGCGGATAGCGTGATAAGGCGACTTTTCTGTATAAAGAGAACCGACAAAGGAGACATCGCAGTCATAATTTGCGTGATCCTGCGGAGTCGGTATAATAGAATCATAATGCGGAAGGTCGCAGCCGAGCGGCAGATAAAAAATATGCCCCGGATTTTTTCTACAAAACTCCGTATAGAGTGTATAGTCAAAAAGAAAGACATAATTGCTGTCATACTGTAATGTATGCGAGTAGAGCTGAATGACCGGACTGTCCACGATCCAGCAGAAATAAGGAACCTGCAGACGGTGACAGACAGTTGCGATCACGGGAATAAAATTAACGGAAAATACGAGATCAAAAGAATTTTTGCGAATTTCCTCACACAGCACGGCGTCGTATGCGTCGTCTGTATCCGGATGGGAAAAGGAACAGGACGGGAGGATAAGCTTGTGCCCGAGAAGTTCCAGAGCACGGATAATGCCGGGTTCACAGATGCTGTTGTGTTTACAGAATAATATGTTCATGAATATTTCCTTTCGGACAAAGCGCAAAATCTTTTCATAATTGCGGTTTTATGACATTTATTATATACTAAAAAACGGAAGAGTGACAAGTATATGGGACAATTTTAGACAGCGAAGGTTATGCAGAAGCTGAATGGTTCGATATATATTATAAGGCGGCAGGAGGCTGCAGGAGAAACAGGAGGTTGTAGAAATGTTAAACGGTAAGACAATATTAGTGACAGGTGGTACGGGATCTTTTGGCAATGCATTTACACAGTATGTGCTGGATCACTATACACCGAAGAAGATTATCATTTATTCCCGCGATGAGTATAAGCAGTTCATTATGGCGAACAAGTTCAGAAAATATAAAGACACACTGCGGTTTTTTATCGGAGATGTCCGTGATAAAGAAAGACTGTACCGGGCGTTTGATGGAGTGGATTATGTGGTACACGCAGCAGCATTAAAGCAGGTTCCGGCGTGTGAATATAATCCGATGGAGGCTGTGAAAACGAATATCGACGGAGCCATGAACATTGTGGATGCAGCGCTCGACTGTGGTGTAAAGCGAGTGGTTGCACTCTCGACAGACAAGGCGGTCAATCCGATCAACCTGTACGGCGGTACCAAGCTTGTGTCGGATAAACTGTTTATTGCGGCAAATGCATATGCGGGAGCAAAGGATGTTTGCTTCTCTATTGTAAGATACGGAAATGTTGCCGGAAGCAGGGGATCTGTCATTCCGTTTTTCCGCAATATTGTGAAAGAGGGTGGCACTTCTCTGCCGATTACCGATTATCGCATGACACGCTTCTGGATCAGCTTGGACGAGGGCGTACAGCTGGTTATTAAGGCATTGTCCGAAGCGAAGGGAGGAGAAACTTTTATCTCCAAGATTCCGTCTTTTAAGATTACTGATCTGGCACAGGCGATTCTTCCGGGATGCGAGATGCCGGAGGTAGGAATCCGTGAGGGAGAAAAGCTGCATGAGATCATGGTAACACGTGAGGATTCCATGATGACATATGAATACGAGAAGCATTTTATTGTGTATCCGCATTTCGACTGGTGGAGCAATACCAAGATTCAGGCAGGCGGCAAACTTGTAGAACCGGGATTTGAGTATAGCTCGGGTACCAATACAGAGTGGCTGAGCGTAGAGCAGATTCAGGAGCGGTTGGAAACAGTCAAAGAACATTAGTGGGTAGAAACACTCCGGAATGGAGACAGGGATGGAACAGAGAAATATTGTACTGGTCAGTGGAAGCGGTGTGTATGGAGCGGTCAGCAAATACATTACAGAATTTGCGGCAGCATTTCGTGAGCTTGGGTATCATACCGTGATTCTGGACGGAAATCTCAAATCATTTCGTGACAAATACCGGTATCTGAAAGAACACATTTCAATCTACGCGCTGGTAGACTGTCAGGCGATGGTTGCAGATGTACTTCCGGAATGCTTAGAGGATTCTTCAGTTCCACGGGTGCATTATCTGTGCGATCATCCGCTGTACCTGTACGAACGGCTTGAACGTCTGAATGAAAGTGATATTATTCTGAATGTGGATGCGAGGCATACGGCTTATCTGAAAAAGTATTATCCGCGTCTGGAACGTGTTGCTTATGTTCCGCTGAGCGGAACAGGGGCAGACATACAAAAACCATATCAGAACCGGGAAATAGGGCTGCTTTTTACCGGTTCCTACTGGGTGCCGCAGATGCCTGTGCACAAGACCGCGGAGATGGGATTTGCGGATTCGGTAAAGTGGTCGGTGCAGACCATGCTGACCGGTAATCCGTACCTTTCTGTAGAGGACGCTTTGGAGAAAGTGCTGGAAAGCTGTCAGGTTACGGTGGGCAGGGAAGAATTTGCTGCTATTTTAAGTGAACTTTCCGGGGTGGAGTTTTATGCAAGGGAATATTACCGGGACAGGATGATTCGCACCCTGCTGAAAGCCGGTGTGGATGTCTGGGTCTACGGCAACGGATGGGAGAAGCTATTGTGTCCAGGCAGAGAGCATCTGCATGTGATGGATGGTGGTGCCGAGGTGGCACGCAGAGCACTCGGAGAGGCAAAGATTGTTCTAAACATTATGCCTGGATTTAAGGCGGGATTCCAGGAGCGCATTGCGGCTGCCATGTTAAGCGGAGCGGTCGTCGTGACGGATATAAGCGATTATCTGAAAGAGAATTTTTCCAACGGCAAAGAAATGGTATTCTATGAACTGGATCATCTGGAAGAACTTCCCAGTATTATACAGAGTCTTCAGGAGAATCCCGTACGCAGTGAAAAAATTGCGGAAAATGGAAAGCGCGTGGCACAGAAACAGCATACCTGGATGCAGCGCGTGATACAGATGGCAGAACAGATCGAGGTATATCACGGAAAAACAGCGGACTTTGAAGCAAATGCAGGAGGCGAACTGACGGTTCCGCTGTGCGAGCTACGTGAGTCTTACGTGGTGGAGGAGATCGGTGTACGACTGAGCGAAGAGATAAGCCGGCTCAACGATTTGGAACATTGCGGCTGTGCGGTGCAGGAGGATGTTGACAGACTGACAGGGTATCTGCGGGAGTGGGAGAAACAGCTGAGAGAACGGTGCGGGTACCGCTTTTTTTCGGGAAATAATCTGGAAGTATTTCTGGCGGACTGTGGCTCGGTGCGGCAGCTCCTGTTAATGGCAGATGGTATGTTGTGCGGTATCCGGGAAAAATATGACGCGGCTGCGCTGGAGGAGTTTGCATCCGGGCTTGGTGCAGGTGAGAACCGACTGTTATATCAAAAGGCGGTGACCCGGCTTTTTAAGGAGAGATACAAGGAGAAGGAAGACCCGTGGATAAAACTGTGGAAACAAGATCTGGAAGCGGGGACAATTCTGCAGTCTTGTCCGGGAGCGGTCTGCGCCAGATATGAGCAGGCGGTCTCCGGGCTGCTGTATGATGCTTCCTGCGATATGTTTTATGTGATGATTGATGGAAAGCCGTTATACTATCCGCAGGAATTTTCCGACGAGCAGGTTCTGGAGAGATATCGGAAACTTTGCGAGGAACAGGACAGAGAGTCGGCGCACTGCTACAGGAACGGGAATCTGCAAATTCCGGACGGAGCGGTAATTATGGATGCCGGAGCAGCTGAGGGATATTTTGCGCTTACCGTGATAGAACATGCAAGCAGGGTATATTTGACAGACCGGGATGAACGTTGGAATGCTGCATGGCAAAAGACATTTGCACCATATCGGGATAAGGTGGTGTTTTTACACGGTGTGCTTGGCGGATCAGAAGCCGGATGTGATGTCATGACGATTGATGATATCATCGGAACCGGCAGATTGGATTTTTTGAAGGTGGATGTCGGAGGTGCGGAGCAGGAAGTTCTGCTGGGAGCACAGAAGGTTCTGGGGAATGCCGCGGCGATGCGGTGTGTGGTTGCTGCCTATCATACACATGAGAGTGAAGCACAGATTGCGGATATTTTAAGAGAGAACGGTTTTCAGACGGACAGGGCAGACGGGTATTTTCTACATATGGATTACGAAAAACCGGTATGGGAGAACGAGCTGCGGCATGCGCTGGTGTGGGCGGAGAGGAACTGACGGATGACATTTGAAGAATACAGGACACAGATTGCTGCATATGATTGCGCTACATATTTTGAAAAGTATCCAGAGATTGATACAACCCTTGAACATTTGGGACGGCAATTTGACCAGATGGAGCCGGCGGTGCGGGCGCATATGCTGGATTCTCTGGAAGTAGCGGTTGAAAATGTGCCGGACTGGATGAAGATTCATTTTCTCTCTTTTTGTATGGCGCAAAAGCGGGATCCACATATCACGGAAAAATTGTTGGATACGGTGCTTGCGGCAGATTACAGTGAAGTCGGGGAGTACAATAAACTCAGTCATTACTGGCAGATCACAAGAGCGGTATTTACAGACGGAACCTTAAAAAGTTCTGAGGTGGAAAGAAAGCTTACCGGATTATACCATACACTGTTTGAGGCATTTTCGACCGCGGTGGGAGTGACAAAGCGGTGCTATATTCCGAGGAAAGAGCGAAATCAGAATCTGGTAATAGTGTTTTCACCGCAGGTACTGGGCCTTGGACATGCGCCCACGAAAACGCTGCTGGATCGAAGCTACGTGCTGAAAACATTTCTTCATAAAGAAGTAATGATTGTAAATACGGCAATGTATATGACAAAAAAAGGACGCGCACCATTTTATCATATGCAGGAGGCAGAATACGCAGCGGAATTGTCAGAGCTTTCGTCGCTGGAATTTAAGGGAGAAACATTTTCCTATATGCAGTGTCCAGAGGATATGCCGGATCTGCAGGTGATAGCGTCACTTGTGCAGCTGATTCGTGACAGACGTCCGGATTACATCATTGGAATCGGCGGGAATGATATCTGTGCAGATATTTGTGGAAGAATTGTACCACAAATTACAGTCAGCACCGTGTTTTCGGGAATAGCGACTTCATGCGGTGAGTGGCAGATGGTAGGCAAGAGGACGCTTTCCGGGACGGATGAGATGCGGCTGCAGGAATTAGGTGTTCAAAAGGAATGCGTCAAATGTGTTCCGTTTACTTTTTCGTTTAAGCCGCAGCAGGATCATTACACCAGAGCAGATCTTACCTTGCCGGAAGAAAAATTTCTTGTTGCGACTGTGGGATGGCGACTGGATGATGAAGTTACCGGGGCGTATCTGAAAATGCTGGAGGAGGCAGTCGGAGAAGAACCGGCGATACACGTAGTGTTCGTAGGCAGGTTTCACCGTTTTGGGGAGGCGCTTGCCGGATATCCTGTTCTACAGGCACATGCGACGAATCTTGGAGAACAGCAGGATGTGCTTGCGGTACTGGAATGTATGGATCTGTATGTAAACCCAGCCAGATCGGGTGGTGGAAGTTCGGCGGCAGAAGCACTCTCAAAGGGCTTGCCGGTGGTGACACTTCCTGTAGGGGATGTGGCGGTCGCGGCGGGAGAGATATTCGAGGTGGAAGATTATCCTGCCATGCAGAGACAGATTCTGCGCTATGCCGCAGACCACAGGTTGTATGCGGAGATGACACAGAAAGCCAGAGCGCGGGCAGAACTGCTGCTGGACAGCAAAGCCGGATTCGGACAGGCACTCATGGAGATAGAACAACAGCTGGAATCATAGTTTGACCAGGAGGGAAGAAATATGGAAAAGGCGATTGCAATTATAACTGCCAGAGGAGGCAGCAAAAGAATTCCGGGAAAAAACATCAAGAATTTCTGCGGCAAACCGATTATCGCATACTCGATAGAGGCGGCGTTAAAGAGCGGACTTTTTTCGGAAGTAATGGTGTCCACGGACAGTCAGAAAATTGCACAGATTGCGCAGGAGTATGGGGCAAGTGTACCGTTTATGCGCAGCGCGAAGACAGCGGATGACTACGCAACAACATCGGATGTCATTATGGAAGTCATGGACAATTATAAAAAACTGGGGAGAACGTTTGAATATATCTGCTGTATTTATCCGACTGCGCCCTTTGTGACGGCACAAAAGCTCATTGCGGCACAGACGATTATGGAAGAAAAACATCCTGTAATGGTAATGCCGATGACGGCGTTTTCCTATCCGCCACAGAGATGTTATGTCATGAATGATGATGGGTTTATGGGCTATAAATATCCGCAGTATAGCAGAACCCGGTCGCAGGATCTGGAAAAACAGTATCATGATGCCGGACAGTTTTATGTTTATAATGCGGAAAAATACCTTGCACTTCACGGACAGGTGAACGAAGGTGTGATGCCAATCATTGTCTCCGAACTTGAAGTACAGGATATTGATAACGAAGATGACTGGAAGATTGCGGAATTAAAATATCAGCTGATGGCATCAAGATAGTTTTTCGAGGAGCGTCTGGTACTGATCGACGATAGCGGTCAGCTGCCGATGCTCTTTTTGAATATTGGAGATGTAGGTGATAACATTGGTACCCAGAATCATCCCCTGTATTGTCTGTTCCAGAAGAGCCGGATAATACGGGGATTTTTTTGCATAGTTCCACCAGAGAGATTCCAGGTCATTGTGCAGATGATCGCCGTGCCAGGGCTTTTCACCCGTATAGTGGAGAAGCCGGACATTGTCTGGCAGAGTGGCGGCATGCAGACCGTATTGGGAAAAGGCAGCAGTCGCAGACAGATTATACTCCAGCGAATCCAGCAGCAAAAGATCTTCCCGGCAAATGGATGTACGGAAGATGTTGTGGACATCAAAGCTGTCTGCCAAAGCATGCCGGAAAACGGAAGGACAGTCCGGGGTATCATGCAGAAGAGGGAGATTTAAGAGCAGAACACTGGCGGAAATATTTCCGGACGCATCTGTAGTGCATGCCGCTTTTTTGCCGGCAAAATCCAGCGTATACAAAGGCATCAGAGAGGCAGTTGCGATCATGTCGGCTTCCAGATAGAGGATGCGGTCGAGCGTATCCGGCAGAAGTGCCGGCAGACATAGACGGAAACAGGTTTCCGCTGGAGCGGAAGTGTCTGTAAATGCTTCGGAAAAGGAGACCGGAACGCAGATAAAGTGAACATGAATATCATAAAGCTTTGAAAGAGACGAGAGAACATTGCAATCATCATCTGTCAAATCCCGGTGGAGAACATATACCTGGAACTTTGCGGAATCATGTGCCGGAAGAGACAGCAGAAGAGTATATGCATAGGGAACATAGGCGTGATTGATGGTGATGGCAATATTCATGGAAAAAGTGTTCATAGGTATCTCCATTCTGACAAAAGATTATAATGTAATACCGGCATCGCTTAAAAGCTGATCATATTTTTCGATGCACGCGTAGAGGGCTTCGTTTTGTTCTAAAAGATTCGTAATGTAGGAATTGACAGCTGTGTTTGTGAGCGTTTCCTCCAGGGCTTCCTGAAGCAGCTCCGTATAAAACGGCGTCTGTTTTGCGTAATCCCACCAGATCTGTTCCACATTGTAATGAACAAAATTACCGCGCCACGGTTTGGAGGTTGCATAGTGAATGATGCATGCGTTCTGTTTCATGTCATCATAACGCATGGAATATATATCGTAGGCATAGCGGGCATTTAAATTGTAGCGCAGCGGATCGACAAACAGGGTTTCGGTGCTGTGCCGGTAATTTAACAAATCCTGATCCGGAAATTGTATCCGGTAGTCAAGCTTTTCTGCTAGGTCCATATAAGTCTGAAAAGAACAGTCAGTGCGGAGCGCGCGCAGGTCATAAAGGATGGTTCCGGAATTGAAGTAGGAAAATCCGGCCGAAAAGAGCGGTGCAAATAGTTCGTCCCGGTAATTTCCGAAGGGAGGTTCGTGAATGATTTCCGCGCATGCAGCAATCTTTTTCCCTTTAAGGTCGCAGAAATAAAAATCATCGATGGATTGATTGACGATCATATCGGTATCGAGATATAACGCACGGTTAACGCAGGATGGCATAAGATCCGTGATTGCGAGCCGGAAATAAGCCTCTGCGCCCCAGGCACTTGTTGCAAGAACTTTTTGGGGAGGGAGCAGTGCGTCCGGCACATGAATAAAATGAAAAGTCACAGGATAAGAATGTGCCAGTTGATCAAAAGTCTGCTGATCTGCCGGGGCAAGCTCCCTGTGCAGAATATATACGTGAACATCACAGGTGGTATGAAGCAGCAGTGAAGTCAGCATAACGTAGGCATATCGAATATATTTCCGGTTGATAGCAATCACAAGATGAAGAGGTTTGGAATGCATGGGTGGATCCTTTCTGTTGAATGTCTATATAATAATATATCGGGAATGCATGGTGGAAAGTTAATAATACAATCTGAAATGCCGATATATCCATTATTAGACAGACGAAATGGACGGAGATGCGGAATGATACGGAGATTAGGACGCGCGCAGGAGGGAATCCATTTCCTGGATATCCTGTTGGATGAAACAATCTGTGAGGGTAAGATCCTGGTACCAGAAGAACTGGTGCGCGATGCCGGGGGAATCAATGAAAAACTTCAGGCAAAGCAAAAATATGAATTACTGCTTCGGATTGCACAGCAGTCACCGATTGTGCTGGAAGAAATTAGTGGTAAGGAATCATCGGACGGATATGTAATACTTGGCGCGGATGAAGCGGATTGCTCTGCGGAGCAGGGCTGCGTGACAGACTGCTATGTAATCGGAAAATACAGTGGCGAACTCAAGGCGGCGGGCTGCTTTGATATGGCAATTATGGGTGTACTGGAACAGGCGCAAAAGCTGGGGTGCGAAGAGCGGATGGTACCTTATCTGGAACATATGGTAGCACACGGAAAGGAATATTATGCGCTGGATGAGGAAACGGAACCGATTTTGATTTATAAAGGGGATGATGTGTGCCATAATGTGCTGACAGTGTTTGCGGAGCAGTTTGGTGCGGCGTTGGAACATGCGGGACAACATGTCATTTATTATGATTTAAATGATGAGGATGTCGCGGGAATTTTAAAATTTATGGGAAGACATTTCAAGGCGGTTATCGGTGTACAATCTTATTTGTTCTCCGTAAAAATGGCTGATGAAGTGCATTATGTACACGAATACATTTACGGCCCCAAATATAACTTTATATTTGACCATCCGGTATGGCTGCAGAAGCATTTACAGCATCACTATCCGGATTTTTATGTTCTTACGCTGGATCAGAATTATGCAGATTTTGCAAAAAGATATTTCGGAAAAAAGGCAATTCTGTTTCCTCCTGCTGGAATGGCAGCAGAAGAACCGTACGAGCCGGAACGTAAATACGGACTCACGTTTGTGGGCACGATGGGAGACTATTTTTCTCAGGTATTGTGGATTCACGGGCTGGAGCGTCCGAAGCGTTTTCTGGCAAACCGTTTCCTTCTGATTATGAGGCAGCATCCCGAACTGACATTAGAACAGGCATTTGCCAGAGCGGTGGAACATCAGGGACTGAAACTGACCGATCAGGAATTCCTGGACCGGCTCAGAGAACTCTGCGTCACAGGATATTGTGTGATGCATTATTATCGCGCCAGAGTGGTGGAGACGATCTTAAAGAGCGGGATCCGGCTGGATGTATTCGGAAACAGCTGGAAGCTGTCACCGCTTTGCAGATACCCGAATCTGATCTGTCATCCGGATGTCACGGTGGAGGAGAGCCTGACAATCTACAAACAGTCCCAGATGTCCTTGAATGTAATGTCATGGCATAAGGGCGGATTTACAGAGAGAATGGCAGATATTATGCTGGCGGGAGCGGTACTGGTCACGGATGACACTACATATCTGCGCGGACGTTACAATAATGATGATATGTTGATTTATCATCTGGATAATATGGATCAGCTGCCGGAGCAGATTGCGGCGCTGCTTGCGGATGAGGAGCGCCGGCTGCAGATTGCGAAAAATGGAAGAGAAAAGACGGTACGGGAGCATACCTGGGACGGGCGAGCTGTGCAGTTTTTGCAGATTCTCAGAGAGCGGAGGTAAAAAGTTCAAACATGCGGGATACCTGAACGGGATAGGAAAAATTCTGCGTGACCGTCTGGTAGCCATGGTATGCGATATCTTCCCGTTCTTTTTCGTGCGAGAGATAGTAGGTGACTTTTTCTGCCAGATCATCCGGATTCTCAAAATATACGAAGTCCACATCGGGTGTAAAATATTCACAGAGCTCCGGCTGATAGTTGCTTAACAGAAAGCCGCCACAGCCGAGAATATCGATGGCGCGAAGCGGAATACCGGACGTGATCGACCGGAGAGTAATATTGAGATTGATCTTGGTGGTATGAAAGATATCCGGCATTTCTGCTGTGTAAGATACAATTCCCATGGGCGCTGCCTTGGGGCATAACGATGTATCTGAAGCCGAGTACAGTGCTACCGGAGCGACATTGGTGATGGCGTTGAGCAGAGAGATCCGCTCTTCCGAGGTAACCTGCTTCTGGATAACGCCGGTATACACATCTTTGGGAGTGATAAATTCCCCAGCAGAGCGGGTAAAGGGAAGTGCTTGATAAATTTCGTTTACGTGGTCGGGTGAAAGTGCTGCCGAGATCACATCTGCCCCCCAGATCTGTTTCTGAGCGGCAATGATGCCGTCAAGATATCCTTTCAGGTGTGGCGGAACATTCTTCAGGTGCTCAAAAGCCGTTTCCTCATACAGAGAACCAACAAAGGAGACCTCATGGCGATAAGTTGTCGGAAAGAACGTATCGCGGGAACCTGATAGGGAAAGATGGCTTGCCAGACGGTCTGCGTTTATGGCGAGTGGCAGGTGATAAGCGTGGAGTGCGCCGTGCAGTAATGCATCCTGCTGCATCTTCCGGTCAAACAGAAAAATGTAGTTGCAACGGTTGCGCAGACTGTCAGAATACAGCGTCACATGCGGGCAGTCATATACCCAGCAGAGATAAGGAATCTGTATTGCCTCTGCAACATTGGAAACCGGCGGTATAAAATTAAAGGTAAAAATACAGTCAAAGGATTGGCTGGCAAACACCTGCTGCAGACTGGGAATCAGTGCATCTGAAAAGTAGAAGGATAATTCATGCAGCTGGGCACAGACATTGTGTCCGAGTTGTTGAAGTGTTTCAATCATGTCTGAGGCAGAATTTTCTGTCCAGCTTAAGTATAGTATATTCATAGATAATGGAATCCTTTCGGAAAATATGTATGCCTGGCTGCCCCGGGTTGTCTGTGGGCTGAGGATACAGTATAATAGATCAAAGAGATTATAAGATAAGAACAATTATTTGGCAATAAAATTTACAGGGGACAATATGCAAAACAGAGAAACATCAGAGGAGTTTGCGCGGGAGCAGGAGAATGCAAATAAAGGCTGGGAAATATGCTATGGCGCGTCGGCAAAGGCGTATCTGGAATGGATGGATCAGATGCTGGAGCAGGGAACGGCGGAGGCACATGAGAAGCTGCTTGCATTTTTTGAGGATGAAAATAAGACGGCGCCATATGGAAACAGAAGCAATGCAATGATCGAGATGATTGTCATTATGGATATCTATAAGGCGGAAGTGCACATGGCGGAAAAGAATACCATCCTTGACAGGAAGATACAGGGAAAGCCAATGCGAAGAAGTGAGCTGACGGCATATATGCGGGAGTTCCGGTTCCTTATGTGGAGACTGGAATTTACGGATGAGGCGGATGCAGGGGTGAACTTTATTGAATTTTTAAAAGCAAATCAGGTATCGCCTGTTTTTCTCTGTAAAGCGGTGAATACAATGGCGGCTGATGAATTTTCCATGCTATGTGTCATTATGGAATTAACCCTGGATGCCAAAATGTTCAGACACACCTACTGGCTGCTTTTGAAGATGCAGAGGCTGGCACCGGGAGAGGAAAGTATCAGGCAGATGATAGAGGGACTGAAAGCATATGTGACGGGGTGAAGGTGAAGGTGGACGAAAAAAAATTTGCATTTATCATGTGTACAAACAATAAGCAGTATTGTCGGGAGGCACTGCACTATATAGAAAAATTGACGGTACCGGATGGATATATCGTGGAAATGTGCGTGATCGAGGATGCAGCATGCATGACAGAGGGATACCAGCGGGCAATGATGTCGTCCCAGGCAAAGTATAAAATATATCTGCATCAGGATGTCATGATTATTGAAGAAAATTTTCTCCAGCATCTGTTAGATATTTTTGCAGATAAGGAAGTCGGAATGATCGGCATGATCGGTTCGCCTGAAATGCCGGAGAACAGCATTATGTGGTATGGGGAGCGGATTGGTTGCATTTACAGCAGCAGTGCGTATCACATGGAACTGTATACGGCAGGTGAGGTAATGGAACCGTACCAGCAGGTGGAAGCGGTAGATGGGCTTTTAATAGCAACACAATATGATGTTCCATGGAGGGAAGATCTGTTTCGGAAGTGGGATTTTTATGATATATCGCAGGCATTTGAGTTCCGGAAGAGAGGCTACCAGATTGTGGTGCCGGCGATGGAAAAACCATGGTGTATTCACGACTGTGGAGCATCTGATTTTAAGAACTATTTTGAGGAACGGAGAAAGTTCCAGAAGGAATATAGGGGCAGGTAGAATGAACGACAGACAGATTGCGTTTATTATGTGTGTGAATGATGACAGACAGGCGGACGAATCAGAGTTTTATATACGTTGTCTCGAGGTGCCGGAACAGTATGAGGTGGATGTGATCCGGGTGCGCGAGGCGGAGAGCATGACGGCGGGATATAATGCGGCAATGGAGAATTCAGACGCCAGATATAAAGTATATCTGCATCAGGATACGCGGATTATTGCGCCGGGATTTATCAGAGATATGATAAACGTGTTTAAAAACGACGATACAATAGGCATGCTTGGCTGCGTGGGCTGTAGAAAACTGCCGGCAAATGGTCAGGCGGTAGGACATTGGGATGCCGGTATGGTGTACCATAACTGTATTCCGGGAATGCTCACACTGGAGCAGGATAAAGAGCAGCAGCCAGTGGAAGTGGAAGCGTTGGATGGATTGCTGCTTGCGACATCCAGGGATGTCCGTTGGCGGGAAGATCTGTTTGATGGTTGGGATTTCTATGATGTGTCGCAGTGTCTGGAGATGAGGCGGATGGGCTGGCGGGTTGTAGTGCCTTGTCAGGAGACGCCCTGGTGTTACCATGATAATTTTTACAGCAGAATGTTAAACTATCAGAAATATTGTAATAAAATGATCACGGAATACCAGGACATTCAGTCCTTCCAGGCGATGGATTACTCCGAGAGCAGAAAAGAATTGGAGCAGATCAAGGAGGTTGCCAGAAAGGAACTGTACGAGCTTGTGGACAAAGGAGAAAAGGCGCAGTTTCTGGAATTGTTTCAGGAGCAGGAGAACCGGGGCTGGCTTCATCTGAAAGATCTGGAGGTGTTGGCGGATATTGCGGCGGCAGAGCGGGACGCGGGGCAGGAGTGTTTCTGGATGCCGGGCGAGCCGGGACTGGAACTTCATGAAAAGCTGCTGAAGCTTCATCGGATATTAAAGAGGATCGAATACCATAAGGATGTATTTGATATGAATATTTACAGGGAACTGGAAGCGTACAGTATACCCGCTGTTAAGACGGTATTGTGTGCATACACGGAGAAGCCACAGGCGGTATGGGACCGGATTCAGGAGGAAATGTGGAAACGACAGGAGCATTAACAGGAGAAAGTTTTGATAAACAGAAAACTTTATTGGAAATTTATGCGGCGGAAAGGCGGGCGGGTATCCGTCATGCAGCGCCGGATATAGAGGTACCGGATATAGACGAATTCTGGAAACCGATCAGAGATTTGCGGTTTTTGATCTGGAGAGTAATCGCAGCGGGAGTCCCAGAAACGGGGGAGGAACTTTGCCGGAAGATTCAGAAGGAAAATATATCCCCGGTTGCATTGCTGTTTGTGATTCGCACTGCAACGGAAAAACCGGAGGATATTCTGGCACCATTGGCAGATCTCTTTATTGATCATCAAATGTTGGCACATGCATATTATCTTTTAAAAGAATTGCAGAAACAAATGTCGGATGTGGCGGATATACAAGAACTGGTAACGGAATTAGAAAGATATTTATAGGGGGATTATGGACGAGCATAAGATATGTTTTATTATGTGTGTAAATGACGATGCGTATGCAAAGGAAGCAGTCTGGTATATCAGACATTTGAAATTACCTGACGGTTATCATATAGAATGGCAGTGTGTAAAAGGTGCTATGAGTATGGCGGCAGGATACAATGAGGCAATGAAAAAGTCGAACGCACGGTATAAGGTTTATTTACATCAGGACGTGATGATTCTGGAAACAGCTTTTATAGAGAACCTGTTGCATATTTTTCGTGATCCCAAAGTCGGAATGGTTGGAATGGTTGGAGCAAGAAAACTTTCCAGGAATGGAGAATTGCATGAGACATTCTGCGTAGGAAAGGTATATATGGCAGCTGCAGGGGCTACATGGTGCAATGCAATGGGGGAAGACCAAGGGGAAGAGTGTTCGGTTGAGATGATTGACGGGCTGTTGATGGCAACGCAATACGATCTGCCATGGAGGGAGGACTTATCATGCGGCTGGGAGTCTTATGATGTGTTGCAAAGCCAGGAATTTATAAGAAATGGGTATAGGGTTATAGTTCCTGCAATGGATCATCCTTGGTGCCGGCATGATTGTGGATATGCTACTTTGCACAATTACTGGTTCCAGAGAAAAAAGTTTGTACAGGGAGATGGGCAGAAAAATCAGCAGTTACTCCATACGGGCAGTTTATCGAAGTATCGGATTTGGTTGTTGGGAACAGAGAAAGATTGCAGCACGGTAGAAAAGCTTTTAGACCATAAAAGGGTGCAGGTTCTTGGAAGAGTTGTGTTGTTAGAAGATATGTGTAAAGACAGCGATTTTGTAATTGTTTGTTCGACATATAAGAATTTTACTGAACAGGAATGCTTTGGAAGGGCCAGATTGATACGGTTTGATTTTATGCGTCTGATAAATGAAATCAGTCCGGAGACTGCTGCGCTTTGTAGAAAAACGAGGATGGAAGTAAAGGATGCAATCGGTGTAGTATGTGGAATGAGCTATGAGCAGAAAGGCATCGAATATGAACACTTAGAACAGAAGCTGATGTGTCTGGCAGGACCCTCACAGGATATTTTTGTTGATTATTATCGATTTTTGTGGGCTTATAACGAAATTGTGAATATCCAAAACAGGAAAATGGAATATTGTGTCATTGGTATGAATGACTACAGGCTTTGGTGGGATTTGTCATTGGGAATGCAAAGCCTGAGAATGTTAGGGTTTTACCCCCAGACAGGAAGACTGCATCATCTGGATTGCCAGAGAGAGGTAATGAGAATGGAAGAAGAGATACAGCTATGCCGTACAATATTTCAATCAGAGTTCTTGGAAAAAGATTTTCAGATGCGTTATCCACATATTTATGAAATCTGTGAGAGAAAAGATATACACCGATACTGCCCGACAGAGAAACAGCGCAAAGAGGATAGAGCAGAAATAGAGCATATTTTTGATAAACCTTATCCGGAGACCTATGAGGAAAATATAGGAATCTTTACGCGATGGTTTAAGTTCCTGCAGCAGAACAGAATAAAAACAATATTGCTGCGGATGCCATTCCCGACGATCTTTAGGGAAAATACTAATAAGCAGATGCGGTGGCTTACGTGGAATGTTATGAGGCAGTTTTGCAGGGAATATGATTTACGTATATTAGACCTTACAGAAAAGCAGCAGATATTTACAGACGAGGATTTTTATGATTGGTCGCATTTAAATGCAGATGGAGCAAAAAAGGCCACAGAGCAGCTCAATTGTTTCCTTAGCAATATACAATGGGAAGATCAAAAATAGAAATAGCACTAATGAAATACAAGAAGACAGCCGATATATATATAAATACAATTTTAGAATTTTAGAAAGGAAGCCGGGATGGCTGCACCGGGGAAGCGGTGTCGGATGAGATCATGGAAGATAATAGAGCAGAGCAGATAGAAGCATTACAGGTGCTGGAGGAGTTTAATGGTCGCCTGGTAAAGAACATGGAGATCATTGTGAAAGAATTATCGGGAGAGCGCCTGGATGATACGGATCAGTTTCTGAAGGGAATCGTGGATGCGATCAACTGGGAGATACAGGTTGTAAACAGTACGATGCAGGTATTAAACGATGGAAAAGTGCGCGTGGATAAGGAGAGTTTTAACGCAGATATCGTTGCGTTAAGCAAAGCGATCAGTGCGAAAGACGACGCAAAGATGGCAGAAGAATTTCAAAGAGTAATTCCTGTGTTTAAGCAGCTGGGCGAATCTGTCAATGAAGTAATTAAATAATATTTGCCATAGAGCCAGCTTTTGGAGAGCCAGAAGCTGGCTTTTGTATATCGGGAGAAATGAGATAAAGGAGAATATTGACAGAATGGGCAGAATCTTATACTTTCAGTGGCATTCTTTTATGAATGCCGGAATGGAACGTGCGCTGCAAAAGCTTGAGATAGACTACGATACATTTTTTTATACATTTACCGATTGGGAGAAGGATGAGGAATTCTGTTACCAGTTTGAGGAAAAGCTGGCTTCTGAAACATATGAGAAGGTACTTTCCGTAAATTATTCACCGTTGATTTCCAGAGTATGCGAGGATCATCAGGTGCCCTATATCTCATGGGTTTATGACTGCCCGATCCATATCAAAAATCTGGATACATTATGCAATTCGTGTAATACAATCTATTTTTTTGACCGCATTCAGGCAGAAACCTATCAGAAACAGGGAATAAATGCCAGACATATGCCGCTTGCCGTTGACACGGATGTGTTCCGCTCTGTATATATGACACCCGCAAGCGTAGCGGACCAGAGAAAATATCATACAGAGATTGCACTGGTAGGCAAGCTTTATCAGACCGAATACCAGTATTATCTGCAGCCGCTGACGGATTATCAGAGAGGTTACCTGGAGGGGATTATTGCCGCACAGTTGAAAGTATATGGAGGCTACCTGATACCGGAACTGGTGACGGAAGAGCTTTTGTTGGATCTGAACCGCTCCTATGCAAAGGCAAGTGGTGATAAGGTTCAGGTTACCAGAAGGGAACTGGAGTATATGCTGGCATGTGAGACAACAGGCAGAGAGCGTTTTGTGATACTTGGATTATTGTCACAGCATTTTAAAACCGCGCTGTGGTCGAATGAAAAGGATGAAAGGCTGATACACGTGACACATAACGGATATGCAGATTATTATAAGCAGATGCCGTACATTTTCCACAATGCGAAAATAAACCTTAACATTGCACTGCGGGCAATCCAGACAGGAATTCCGCTCCGGGTGCTGGATATCATGGGGTGCGGTGGGTTTGTTCTCACCAGCTACCGGGAAGAGATTGCTGAGCATTTCGTCAATGGGGAGGAATGTGTAATCTATGAAAATCTGGAAGATATGTATGCAAAAGCAAAATTTTATCTGGAGCATGAAGAGGAGCGGCAAAGGATTGCGATAAGCGGGTTCGAAAAGGTAAGGAGAGACTTTACATTTGATAACGCGCTGAGACGGATTCTGGGTTAAAACAAAAGAAACAGAACGAATGAAAAAGGAGAAGCAATGAAAGTCATTATTGTTGCATATAATCAGTTTGAATTATTACAGATGGAGATAGAAGCACTTCGGCTGCTTGCCGGGATAGAGGAACGGGATCTTATTATAGTAGACAATGGGTCAGAGGATGGGCTGCGCCAATGGCTGGAAGAGCGGCCGGGAATGAATTATCTTATCTGTGATGAAGGCGGTGAAAGTTACAGTGCGATTGTAAACTATGCAAAGGCAGAATTTCAGATAGCGGAGGACATATTGCTGCTTAATCCGTGTTATATGATACTGCCAGATTCCATTGAGGAGATGCAGAGACTGCTGTATGCCGACAGGGAGATCGGTGCAGTTATGCCGAAGTTGATATACAATGGCTCCGAGACTGCCGGCAACTATACGGAGGCAGTTTCATACATACAGGAAGGGAAAATTGCGCCGGAAGTGAATTTGCAACAGCTGAAATTGACAGATGGCTGTGTGATGCTGAAACGATCCATGCTGGAGAAAGTGGGGATATTTGAGGAGAAGCTTTTTCTGGCAGAAAATGTGATGTGGGATTACTGTGTCAGGGGAATAGAGCTTGGGTATAAGCTGTTTGAATGTGGTTCGGCATTCTTTTACCAGATTGCAGAAAAACAAAAAGGGAAGGAAAACAAACAGCATGCATTGTCCGATCGGCGGTTATTGAAAGAAAAGTGGGATATGAATTATTTTAATGCAATTCCAAATACAGGATTGCTTTCCTATATCACAGAATCCCGGGAGACGCCGCTCCGTGTTCTTGAGATTGGATGTGATTGCGGGGTTAATCTGCTCTGGGTCAGAAATCATTATCCGAACGCTACGCTTTATGGAGTGGAGATCAATGCAGCGGCGGCTGGAGTGGCAAAGTGTATTGCAAATGTAACGGTAGGAAACATTGAGGAGCGCCAGCTGGATTTTGGCGGAGTTACGTTCGACTATATCATATTCGGGGATGTTCTCGAGCATTTGAGAGATCCGGAAGGAACCTTGAACTATTGTAAAGAATTTTTGAAAAAAGGGGGAAGTATCCTGGCATCGATTCCGAATATTATGCATGTATCGGTAGTAAGAGATCTGCTCAATGGTAATTTTACTTATGCAGATCAGGGACTGCTCGACAGGACACACATTCACTTTTTTACCTATAAAGAAATTCTGCGTATGTTAATGCGGACAGGACTGGAGGCGGTGGAGATTCGGATGGCGATCAATGGCGTCAGCCAGGAAGACAGAGAATTCGTAAGTAAGTTGATGGAACTTTCGGAAGTGTCCGATGAGAGCATGTTTTACGCGTATCAATATCTGCTGCAGGCAAGATGCGCAGATGGAAAAATGTGTGACTGAAAGGTTTTGGAAAGCGGGAATGGAAGAAGCACAGGAATTAAATTTGAGAAAGGCTTGCTGGTCTGATTGCCGATTCTTGTTTCGATTAAGAAATGAAGATGAAGTTCGTAAAAATTCTTTTCAGACGTCGGAAATTCCATACAGCAGTCATGAGAACTGGTTTGCACAAAAATTGCAGGATGTCAATACAGTTATCTATATTTTAGAGAGAAACGGACAGGCAATCGGACAGGTCCGGGCTGACAGGCAGGAGCGGACTGCAGAGATTTCTTATGCTCTGTGCAGGGAGGCAAGAGGCAGGGGGCTTTCGCGCTGGATGCTCTCAGAATTGGAGAACAGACTCAGAGAAGACGGGTTCTGCAGCGAACTGTATGCAGAGGTAAAAAGAGAAAATACCGCTTCGCAAAAAATATTTCAATCTCTGGGATATCGGCAAAAACCGGAGAAGTATGGATTTTCTTACACAAAACAGATACCTTTGTATAGTATATTGATGTGTACCTATCATTCGTCAATGACATTGGGAAATGCATTGGATTCTGCAAGACATCAAACATGTCAGAACTGGGAATTGGTGATTCTTGATAATGGCAGTAAGGACGAAACCATTACTGTTTTGCAGGAATATGAGAGAATAGATGAACGGATTCACGTGATCTATCGAGATTCTAATGTAGGATGGCGCAAGGGAATCAGCCTGTGCCTTGAGAAAGCATCAGGGCAATATATGATGTTTCTGGGAGCGGACGATTATCTGGCATCAGACGAAACGCTGCAGGAAGTAACAGACGAGATTCGAAAGAATCATCCGGATATTGTATGGACAGGCTGCGGATTCGCAGTGTGGGACGATGGGACGTACAGGATTGCGGAGCAGAAAATTCCCCCATACCGCATTTATGAGCAGGAAGATAAGCTGCAGATTTTTGCAGAACTGATGCAGAAGGTGTACTATAATTCGGTAATGCATTATGTGCGAATCGATTTTTTGAAGCAGTATGGCATTGACTTTTATGAACCATATTATGGTGATTGTGAGGGAATGACAGAGGCGATTGCAAGAGCCGGGAAAATGGTCGTTATGGATCGTATGGAATATGTTCTTACCACCAATACATCGCAGACGGCGACAAGGGTGTGCTTCGACTATAATACCGAACGGCAATGGAAAAGCATAAGACAGGTGCTGTCGGAGAATACCGAAGGAAAGCAGGAGACACTTTCTTATGTGGCGGGCAGAGTGCTGGATAATCTGGTGGCGATCTGTCAGAGTATTGTGCTGGGTGAACCCCTTACAGACCGTTATATGAATCCGATAGAACGCGGATTCGCAGAACGCTTTCTCAGGGTTGAGGAGATGATCTCAAATGATGCCATGGCAGAGATGATGTACTGGGCTGGCAGGGAAAGCTATGCGGAATATCTGCTGGGGGCTGCCGGAGTTGCCTACTGGAGCTTGAGAAAACAACAGGCAGTTATAAAAACGATAGACGAAAACAGCCGGTGGATGAGCAGATTTGTTCATCTGGCGATGCGGCAGGATGAAAACGGTGAGATCGTATGGAAAACATGGATTTCAAGAGCGGACGGGGAGCAGTTAAAGACACTGTTTGAGAGGAAAGAAAACCGTCACCTGATTGGTGCAGAATTATTATTGAGAAATAATGTGGAGTACGAGGAATCGAAGCAGCGGCAGGATATTTACGAGATGTTGAAAGTCTGTATAGAAAAGGGAGGCGGCTGTCACAGATGAAACTATATGAGAAAATGAACAGCGGGGTCTATGTGATTGCAGAGATGTCCGCAAACCATGCGGGAAAAATTGAGAACGCATTCAAAATCATTGAGGAGGCGGCAAAAGCCGGCGCGGATTGTGTGAAGATACAGACCTACACGGCGGATACGCTCACGATCGACTGCAGGGAGGAACCGTATCAGATCAAGGGCGGTCTGTGGGACGGCTATAATTATTATCAGCTCTACCAGGCGGCCTATACCCCGTGGGAATGGCAGCAGGCGCTGCGGGATAAGTGCAGGGAGGTCGGTGTGGATTTTTTGTCTACGCCGTTTGACCGGACAGCGGTCGATTTCCTGGAGGATCTGGATGTGGAGTTCTACAAAATCGCGTCCTTTGAGCTGGTGGATATTCCATTGATCGAGTATACGGCGAGCAAGGGAAAGCCGATGATTATGTCCTGCGGAATGGCGTCGGAGGAAGAGATCAGGGAGGCACTTGAGGCGTGCCGGAGACAGGGAAACGAGCAGGTGGTGCTGCTGAAATGCTGCAGCCAGTATCCGGCGCAGTATGAGGATATGAATGTGGCAACAATCGCGGATATGAAGGAGCGGTTCGGCGTGCCGGTGGGACTGTCGGATCACTCAATGGGATCACTTGCGGATGTTGTGGCGGTGTCTGTGGGAGCGCAGGTCATCGAAAAGCATGTATGCCTGGATCGGACGATTGACAACCCGGACGCAGCGTTTTCCATGGAGATCGGTGAATTTGCGCAGATGGTGCAGGATGTGCGGAATGCCTGCGTGATTAAGGGAAAGGCGACCTATGAGCTGACCGAACATGAGAAGAGCAGTTTAAAATACCGCAGATCGCTGGTTGCGGTAAAACCGATTGCGGAGGGGGAGGCTTTCACCGAGGAGAATGTGCGCAGCATCCGGCCTGCCATCGGTATCAAGCCGAAGTATTACCGCACGCTGCTGGGGCGCAAGGCGAAAAAGGCGTACCGCTTCGGAGAGCCGATTCTTCCGGGTGAGGTGGAGTAGACAGATGATTGTATTTCGGGTGGATGCGAACGAGCAGGTGGCAACCGGACATCTGATGCGCACGCTTTCGATCGCGTCGGCGTGCAGGAAGCGCGGACTGACGTGTGAGTTTTGGCTGGCAGAGGAAAAAGAGACGGAGCGGATCGCAAAGGCAGGATTTCCCTATCGGATTCTAGAGACGCGCTGGGATGCGCTGGAGGACGAACTTCCGGTCATGAAGCAGCGGTTACAGGCACAGCCGGTGGACTGGCTGGTTGTGGATTCCTACTGTGCGACGGTGCGCTATCTGGCGGAATTAAACCGGATGGTGCCGGTATTCTATGTTGACGATTTCAGAAGGGAACACTACGAGGTGTCGGCGCTGCTTCAATATATACCGTGCAGGGAGAGACAGAAGACGCCGGAGGGGCTGCATGAAAAGGACGGGGTACAGTATCTTACCGGGTTTTTGTATGCGCCGCTCCGGGAGGAGTTTTCGCGTCTTTCCTTTGATAAGCCGCGGGAGAAGAGTATTCTGCTTTCGACGGGCGGAACCGATCCCTACAATATGGCGGGCAGAATTCTTGCGTACGGCACACGGATGCAGGAATTGCAGGATTATCTGTGGCATGTGATTGTCGGCAGTATGAACCGGAATGAGAACATGCTGCGTGAACTGGCGGCAGAGAACCCGAAGATCATACTTCACAAGAATATTCCCGATATGTGGCGCTACATGCAGCAGTGCGAGGCGGCGGTCTCGGCGGGCGGTACAACGCTTCTGGAACTGTGCGCCTGCGGGATTCCGACGGTCTGTTTTGCGTTTGCGGACAATCAGCTGGAATTTGCGGAGGAGATGGCAGAACACAACCTGTTAATTTATGCGGGGGATGTGAGAGAAAAGGATGATGCGCCGCATGTAATCTGTGAAAATCTGGTCTGCTATACGAAAGACGCCGGGAAGAGGGCGCAGAGCTTTGAGCGGATGAGAAGGCTGGTGGACGGAAAGGGCGCAGAGCGGATTGCGGCATTTTTGCAGCAGTATAAAAGAGATGTATGAGGTAGAAAATCATGCCGGTAGAGGACAGAAAAGACACAATCGCATTCATTATATGCGTGAATAATGAGCTGTATTTTGAAGAGTGCAAGTATTACATAGAGCATCTGGAAGTTCCGGCGGGATATGACATAGATGTGATCGGCATCTGGGAGGCGGATTCCATGTGTGCGGCGTACAATCTGGGGATGCGAAGCAGCGATGCAAAATATAAAGTCTATATGCATCAGGATGTTTTTATCCGCGACAGCCGTTTCCTGGAGAAGACACTGCGTATTTTTAAGGAGCACCCAAAGACGGGGATGATCGGGATGATTGGAGGAATCGGTATTCCGGAGAACGGCGTTGTTTATACTGCCTGGAATGTGGGAAAAGTAGACTGCAGGGAGCCGGATCTTTCCTATGTCCTGCTGTGCGGACCGAACCAGACCAAGGATCAGATCGTTGATGCGGTGGACGGACTGTTGATGATGACACAGTATGATCTGCCGTGGAGAGAGGATCTGTTTTCGGATTTTGATTTCTATGATGTGTCGCAGGCGTTTGAATTCCGCAGGGCAGGATATGAGATTGTGGTGCCTTATCAGAAAGAACCCTGGGTGGTGCACGACTGCGGATTCGCAAAGCTCACCAATTATGACAGGAACCGGAAAATCTGTATGGAAGAATATCCGGAATTTTTAAATGCACCGGAAGAAATGGAACTTATTTCAAATGATGAATGGAATTGTCTGAGCAGCCAGCTTGCAAAAGAGATTCGGAAAATGCTTGACTGGGGAAAATGGTCGGAAGCGGAGCGCGTGCTTCAAATCTATCACCAGAAGCAGATGAAAAGTTCGGAACTGGAGATGCTTGGAATTATCTGTGAGATTGAACAGGCGGAACGCAAGGCGGGAGTAACGCATTTTCTGTTTCCGCAGGAGGGCGGCTATCAGGAAATATATAAGACATATGTAACGGTACGGTTTCTGTTACATCGTCTGGAGTTTGGGATGCCGTCAGAGAATTATCAGGAATTGATTCATGCGGTAGAAAGCGGTAACATATCAGTAGAGGCACTTATCATAATGATCCTGCATGGCGTATTAAATAAGCGCTATGTTGTTGAGACGTTGGAAAGCTGGAAGCTGCCGGATGTGAAGAGTGCAGAACAATTAAAGATATTTTATGAAAAAGTTTTACAGAGAAATTGTGATGTTATGGTTTCCTACAGTAAGAGGGCAAAGATGGAACTGGAAAAGCACAGCAAGGAGGAACAGTGATGATACCATACGGAAGACAGACGATAGAGGAAGATGATATTGAGGAAGTAGTAAAGGTGCTGAAATCAGATTTCTTGACGACAGGACCGAAGGTGGCAGAGTTCGAGCGGGCAGTGGCAGAGTATGTGGGCGCGAAATATGCGGTCGCTATTTCAAACGATACTGCGGCACTGCATGCGGCATGCCATGCGGCGGGAATCGGACCGGGGGATGAGGTAATCACCACGCCGATCACGTTTGCGGCATCCGCCAACTGTGTGCTGTACTGCGGCGGAAGGCCGGTTTTTGCAGACATTGATCCGAGGACGTACAACATCGATCCGGAGGACATCCGACGCAAGATCACGGATAAGACCAAGGCGATTATTCCGGTGCATCTGGCAGGACAGCCCTGCGATATGGACGCCATTCATGCGATCGCAAAGGAGCATCATCTGATCGTGATCGAGGATGCAGCGCATGCGCTCGGCTCGGAATATAAGGGACGGCGTGTCGGCTCCATGTCGGATATGACGACATTCAGCTTTCATCCGGTGAAGCCGATCACGACAGGCGAGGGCGGTATGATTGTGACGGACAGTGAGGAATTGTACCGGAAATTAGTGTTGTTCCGCAGCCACGGAATTACCAGAGATCCGGACCTGATGACGAGAAATGAGGGACCGTGGTTCTATCAGCAGCTCGATCTCGGCTATAATTACCGTATGACGGATATCCAGTGTGCGCTCGGCTGCAGCCAGATGCGGAAGCTGGACCGCTTCCTTGCGCGCAGAAGGGAGATCACAAAGCGCTACGATGAGGCGTTTGCGGACTGCGCGAATATTGTGACGCCGTATCAGCTGCCGGAGACGAACAGCGGATGGCATCTCTATATCATACAGGTGAAGAACCATGACAGAAAGACCGTGTTCGAGCAGCTTCGGGAGAACGGTATCGCAGTGAATGTCCACTATATTCCGGTGTACTATCATCCGTACTACCAGGAGCACGGTTACAAAGAAGTGCATTGTCCGGTGGCGGAGGAAGTCTACTCGCACATCATCAGCCTTCCGGTTTATCCGGGGCTTGCCGACGAGCAGCAGGATACGGTCATTGAAACGGTGAAGCGGTTGACAAAATAGTTCCCGGACGGTGAGGGAGAGGCAGATCTTCAGAAACAGCAGGAGAATAGAGCGGGATGGGATATGTAAGATTAAAGCAACTTATTGAGCAGAATGCGTGGAGGGAAGCCGGAAGAGAACTCGGGCAGTATATGAACGGGGAATGGGATGATGAACTCGCCGTGCTGGCAGCAACGGTTTTCTCTGCGCTGGGCGACTGGGAAGGCGCCTATACCTGTATCGCGCAGGGGCTGCAGTATAATTACAGAAATTATGAACTGTATCTGCTGCTGGGCAATTATTATGAGCGCAAAAATTGCAATCAGGCGTGGCTCTGCTATGAAAATGCGCTCTATTATTGCAGCGATGAAGATGATCGCAGGATCATACAGCAGCACAAAGAGCGTGTACAGCACGATGACCGGTGGTGCGTGCACAAGGTTTCGATCGTGATATTGACGTATAACCTCAAAGACATGAATATGCAGTGCATCGGCAGCATCCGGGACACCTGCGATCCATCGAGCTATGAGCTGGTCGTGGTGGACAATGCATCTACAGACGGCACGCTGGAATGGCTTCAGGAGCAAAAAGATATTACCCTCGTGGGCAACCGGGAAAACAAGGGCTTCCCGGCTGGGTGTAATCAGGGAATCAAGGCGGCAGAGCCGGAAAATGATATTCTTCTTCTGAACAATGATACGATTGTTCTGCCCAATTCTATTTTCTGGCTCAGGATGGGATTATATGAGGAGAACCGGATCGGCGCCACGGGAAGCATGTCAAACAGCGTGATCAACGGGCAGAGGATTGAGGCGAAGCTTGCCGGTGTGGAGGAATACATAACATATGGCATGGCAATGAATATCCCCATGGAAAATGCGATGGAGAAAAAGACCTGGCTGGTGGGATTTGCGATGCTGCTGAAACGGAAGGCGCTGGATGAGGTCGGACTTCTGGATGAACGGTTTTCCCCGGGACAGAACGAGGATGTGGATCTGTGCATCCGGCTGAATCTGGCGGGGTGGCAGATGCGTCTCTGCCACAATAGTTTTATTGTGCATTACGGCCATGGAAACGGCAGGAACTCTGATGTATGGAAACAGACGCTCCCGGTTACAAGTGAGAAGTTCCGGGAAAAATGGGGCTTTGATATGTCCTATTATACTTACAGCAGAAAAGAACTGATTGCGATGATTTCCGAGCCGAAAGAGAGCAAAATACGCGTGTTGGAAGTGGGATGCGGATGCGGTGCAACGCTTGCGCATATTGCGTATGAGTGGCCGGACGCAAAGGTAAGCGGAATTGAGATCCAGGATGACATTGCGAAAATCGGTGCAAATTATCTGGATATCCGGCAGGGAAACATTGAGACCATGCAGATCCCGTATGAAAAAGATACGTTTGACTATATCATACTGGCGGATGTGCTGGAGCACCTGCATGATCCGGAGCGGATTCTGCAGAAAGTACTGCCTTATCTGAAGGCGGGGGGCAGTATTCTGTGCAGTGTTCCCAATATTTTAAACCGCCATGTAATCAGCGACCTTCTGCGCGGAAAGCTGGAGTATCAGGACGCAGGAATTTTAGACCGCACGCATCTGCGCTTTTTCACAATGGACAGTATTGTGAGGGTGTTTGAACGGTGCGGAATGGAAGTCACACAGATGATGGCGACCTATGATACGGAAGAGCTGGATGCGGAAGCGGAAGAATTGATGAACGCACTGTATCAGATTCCGCATATTGCGGACAGACAGTTGTTTCAGGTGTACCAGTATGTATTCCGGGCAAAGAGGGAGCGGGAGGCGGAATGAAAAAAGTAAGTGTAATTGTACCCTGCCACAATGCGGCGAAATGGCTTCCGCAGTGCTTTCTGTCGCTGGTGCAGCAGTCGATCGGAATCGACGGGCTGGAGCTGATTTTTGTGGATGACGCATCGGATGATGCGGGCGCGACATGGACGCTGCTGGAGGAATTTGAGCGCGCGTATCCCGAGAGCATCATGATTATCCATCTGGAAGAAAATCTGCGACAGGGAGGCGCCCGGAACGTGGCGCTCGGTTATGCGACGGGGGAGTATCTTGCGTTTGTGGATGCGGATGATTTTGTGGAGAAGGATTTCCTTGAGAAGGTATACCGGCGTGCGGTGGAGAGCGATGCCGATATCGTACAGTTTGATTATGTGTACTATACGGAAAGACTTGGAAAAGTGCCGTCGGGAAGGACGGCAGCGGATGAGAGTATCCGGATTCAGACGAAGGAGGAGCGGAAGCGGTTTCTTATCAGTGAGAAGATCACCTACGGCTGCTGGAACAAGCTGTACCGGAGGGCGCTTGTGGAGAAAGCGGGAGTCCACTATGCCGAGCATGTCATTTATGAAGAACCGCTGTTCGTGTACCCGCTGTTGTTTTACGGAAACCGCTTTGAAATCATGGCGGAAGCTTTTTACTGTTACCGCCAGAATGAGGTGGGAACCATGCGCCGGGATATGCGTCAGATGGAAACGCTGCAGATGCATGCAGATGTGCAGCTTGCCGTGTGGCATTTTATGAAGCAGACGCCGTTTTTCCGGGAGTATTATGAGGAGATCAAGCTGTATTTTCTGCATACGTATTTTTATGAGACGCTGCTGTTTGCGGTGCAGCGCGGATTTGAAGTGCCGTATTCCATGTATGAGACACTGCGGGATACCGTAAAGGAGGAAGTGGCAGACTATAGGGAGTCTCCCTATGCGGCGATGATCCCGAGGCAGATGGAGCTGTACCGGATAGAGAATGAAGAGAAAAATAGAGAAAATATACAGAAGCGTGTAAACGCATTTATAAGTAAAATGTGAAAAATACTTGCGAAAAGTGTTTTGAAGTTATGCTGTGATGAAGGGAGAAAGAAGGATGTATGAAGAGTTAATTGCAAAAATGAATCCATGTCCTAAATTTAATCTGCAGTGGTATAAGAACGAAGATTTATATTCTGATGGCGAGGTAGAAGATTTTATAATTAAGATAATTGCAGAAAATAGACCAGAAGATTACAGCAACGCTGTCTATGAGCAATTTAATTGGCCGATATATTATCATCTGTCGCCGCTACGAAAAAATATTCTAAATTGGTACAAATTCAAACCGGATAGCAGTGTATTGGAAATTGGCTGCGGTATGGGCGCAATTACAAGTGTGTTGTGCGATGAATGTAAGGATGTTACGGCAGTGGAACTCTCAAGAAAACGTGCAACAGCAACGCTTCTCCGGTGCCGTGAAAAAGAAAATCTTGAGATTATTGTTGGAAACTTGAATGATATTGAATTTGATAAAAAATTTGATTATATTACACTGATAGGCGTTTTGGAATACCAGGGAACTTATACGGAATCAACAAATCCGTACATGGACTTTTTGGTTAAGATTAAGCAGTTGCTGAAACCAGATGGGAAATTGCTTGTCGCAATAGAGAATCAGTACGGTTTAAAATATTGGTGCGGAATGCCGGAAGATCATGTTGGAATACCGTTTGAAGGGATAAATCAGTATAGGGATGTTGAGAGAGGGGTAAGGACATTTTCAAAAACAGCGTTGGACACATTGATTAAGGAAAGTGGCTTTCATAATACCTATTTTTATTATCCATATCCTGATTACAAATTGCCTACAGTTATTTATTCACAGGATGTTTTACCAAGTAAGAAAGACACGATAAATTCTGAAAATTTCAGGGATTATAGCTCGGCTGATAAAAATACATTAATTGCAAATGAGAAAAAGCTTTATACGGATATTGTAGAAAACGGAGTATTCGAGTTTTTTGCAAATTCGTTTTTGGTGGAGTGCTCCGACAGCAGTCAGCTAGGGGAAATAACGTTTGCGAGATTAACAAGCGAACGCAAGGAACAATATCGAATGGCAACACGATTTACGAAGCAGAATACAGTTGAAAAGAAACCACTCACGAAGATGTGTGAGCAGACTCATGTAAAGCAAATGCTGAAAAATGTAGATCTTATAAAACAAGCAGGTATAAAAATAGCAGAATATAGAGTGGATGACGGAATTTTAGTTAGCAGCTATATTCAAAAACCGATTTTGGAAGACGTAATTATGGAGGCGTTAAAAGAAAACAATGCAGACGAGATTTACAGATTAATAGATCAGGTGTATAGGGAAATATTGCAGTCTTCCGAACAGGTTTCATGGAAAGACAATATATTATATACATTAGGTCTGGAAATAGAGGAGAATGAAGAGGCATTTGGACCTATTTTAAAGGTTGGTTTTTTAGATATGAGCTTTAGAAATTCCTTTTATTGTGATGGGGAAATACTTTGGTTTGATCAGGAATGGGTTTTGGAAGCAGTACCTGCTAAATTTATTTTATATTATGCACTTACACTACTGTACTATTCGTATCCGCAGTTGGAACAGTGCTGTCCTTCGCCAGATGTAATTAAACGCTATCATATGGAAAATGCGTATGAAGCGTTTAAGGAGTTCCAGGAGTTGTTTGGCTATTTGGTGACCGATGAGGCACAGGTTGTGACGGGAGGAACATTTCTTATTGACGGTACGGTGGATTACATTTCAAATGTTAAGAAGCTTATGAAATAAAAAATGGTAAATGATGAGGTGTTGGGCTAAAGAAATTGCATGGATGATTCGATATAAAAATCAGTAGTATATCGAAAAGCATCTCAGGGAAGAGGTAGAATAACATGGTAGTTAATCACAATATGGCATCGATCTGTGAGAGCAGACAGCTGCGTTATAATGTTAAGAAGATGGAGGTATCTTCTAAAAAGCTGGCGACAGGATATAAGATTATCGGGGCAAATGATGATGCGGCAGGATTGCAGATTTCTGAGACGATGCGTCATCAGACGAGAGGACTGAATAAGGCATCCAGAAATTCCCAGGATGGCATCAGTATGCTGCAGACGGCTGATGCGGCGCTGCAGGAGACACAGGATGTGCTTGGACGCATGGTGGAACTGACTACCCAGGCGGCGAATGATACGCATACGGATGCAGATCGCAGATCGATTCAGGATGAGCTTGATCAGCTGAATCAGGAAGTGGATCGTATCGCATACACGACGAACTTTAATCAGCAGTACATACTGGCGGAGGGGACGCCGCAGGCGGCACCGGGATACTATCGGATACAGTCGGGAGCGTTAAACGGTCAAAGCATTGATATTCAGTTTGTGAACGCAAGCAAGGAGAGCCTTGGTGTAGATAAGGTGGATGTATCTTCTCATCAAAAGGCGTCGGAGTCGATCACGATGGTGCAGGATGCGATTGAGACGGCATCTCACTGGAGAGATAAATTCGGTGCGCAGCAGGAGCGTCTGGAGCACGCCGTGCGCAATACGGACAACACATCACAAAATACGCAGAGTGCGGAGTCAGGGATCAGAGACACCAACATGAATATGGAGATGGTATTATATTCGACCAACCGGATTCTGGTGCATGCATCCCAGAGTATTCTGGCACAGTATAATGATGATGCAAAATCAGTGCTTGAGATTTTGAAATAGTCAGACACGATAAAGAGATAAGAGGGGCAGTTTGTTGATACGAATGCCCTTCCTATCTCTTTATGAGCATTTTTAAGCAGATAGGCATCTGGAATGACAGAGGCGTCCCGGGCGTTTGCCGGGGAACATGGAGCAATGAACAACTGGGATAGGATATGGAAGAAGCGGACCGCGAAGATTGAGAATCGCGCAACCGTATTTGAAATGTTTAAGGAATTAAAACGGGCGGACGGATTTGATACACAGGATGTGCAGGGATATTATGAGGCGTTTTTCCGGCAGTGGGAGTGCATGGCGCAGCGGATCGAGACGGGGTGTGCAGGAACGATCGGCAGTCTGTATGAGATTGGCTGCGGAAGCGGTGTGAATCTGTATCTATTTTCCACGTTGAAGCATGTGGCGGTGCTCGGCGGTCTGGATTACTCCAAAAACCTCATCCGCATAGCCCAAAGCGTGGTGACGGAGGCGGACGTGGGATGCGAGGAGGCACTCAGGGTGCCGACAGAGCCAAAGTACGATGTCGTTCTGGCAGACAGTGTGTTTCAGTATTTTAATGATGCTGCTTACGGGCAGAAGGTGCTGGAACGCATGTGGGCGAAGGCGGGGAAGATGGTTGTCGTCACCGAAGTGCACGATCAGGAGAAAAAAGACGAACACATGGCATACCGCCGGAAGTGTGTCGAGAATTATGATGAAGTATATGCGGGGCTGGACAAAACATTTTACACCAGAGAGATGTTCCTGCAATTTGCAGAGGAGCACGGGGGCAGATGTGAGATCGTACAACCTGATAACGAACTGTACTGGAATAACCGGTTTGTGTTTGATTGCTATTTGTATAAAGAATAATGCGTGAAGGGTGACGGTATGCAGGCAATTATTTTAGCGGCAGGAATGGGAAAGCGTCTGGGAAAGCTTACTCAGAACAATACAAAATGCATGGTGGAAGTGGGCGGCGTGCGCCTGATAGAGAGAGCACTATACATTCTGGATAAGAAGAATCTGTCGAGGATTGTAATGGTCGTGGGCTATCAGTGTGAAAATCTGATGCAGTTTGTCGACGGACTGGGAATTGATACGCCGGTAGAATACATCATCAATGAGGTGTATGACAGAACCAATAACATATACTCGCTCTCCATGGCAAAAGACTGGCTGGTAAAAGAGGATACCCTTTTGCTGGAATCGGATCTGATTTTTGAGGAAGCGCTGATTGACCTGCTGCTTGAGGATTCACGCGAGACGCTGGCGCTCGTGGACAAGTTTGAAAACTGGATGGACGGGACATGTCTGGTTGTGGATGAGGACGACCGGATTGTCGATTTTATTCCGGGAAAGCTGTTGGAGTATTCGCAGAAGGAGCGCTATTACAAGACGGTCAATATCTACAAGCTGAGTGCAGATTTTTCCCGGAATGTGTATGTGCCGTTTCTGGAAGCGTACGCCAGGGTCATGGGGAATAACGAGTATTATGAAGCGGTAATTAAGCTGATTCTGATGCTGGATAAAAACACCATGAGGGCAAAGCGCCTGGAAGGACAGCGGTGGTATGAGATTGACGACATTCAGGATCTCGATATTGCGGAGGTACTGTTTGCGGCAGATGCCGGGGAGCGGTATAAAAAATTGACGTCGCGGTATGGCGGCTACTGGAGATTCCCTCATTTAAAGGACTTCTGCTATCTCGTAAATCCGTATTTTCCGCCAGCGCGCATGATGGAAGAATTAAAGTCGAACTTTGACATCCTTGTGCGGCAGTATCCGTCGGGGATGCGGGTCAACTGTCTTCTGGCGGCAAAAACATTCGGTATTTCGGAAGAACACATCGTGCTTGGAAACGGGGCGGCGGAGCTGATTAAGGCGCTGCTGGAGGAGCTTCCGGGAAAGGTGGGCGTGATCCGTCCGACTTTTGAAGAGTATCCGAACCGGTGCAATGAGCAGTGCGTCGTTTATGACGCAAGGCAGAATGATTTTGCCTACACGGCAGAGGATCTGATCGGCTATTTTGCGGAACATCCGGTACAGACACTTGTTCTGATCAATCCGGACAATCCGTCTGGTCACTGTTTCGGGAAAAAAGAGGTGCAGCAGCTGTTGGAGTGGACAAAGGAGCGCCGCATTGCGCTGATTCTGGACGAAAGTTTTCTTGATTTCGCGGAGGATAAAGAGGCGTCGCTGCTTACGGATGAGATGCTGAACCGTTATCCCGGACTCTACATCGTAAAAAGCATTTCAAAATCCTATGGGGTGCCGGGACTGCGCCTCGGGATTCTGGCGTCGCAGGATAAGGAGCGGCTGGATCGGATAAAGAAGGCGGTGTCCATCTGGAATATCAATTCCATGGCAGAATTCTTTATGCAGATTCTTGGTAAGTATAAGAAAGATTATGAAGAGGCGCTTGTGGAACTGCGGAAAGAGAGAAAACGGTTTTACCGGAAGCTGTGCCAGATCGATGGATTGAAGGTATATCTGTCCTCGGCAAATTATTTTATGTGCGAGCTGGTCAACGGCAGGAAGAGTGAGGAACTGGCGGCAGAGCTTCTGGAAGAGCAGATTCTGATTAAGGATCTCACGGGAAAGATTGCGAACGGAAGGCAGTATGTCCGGATTGCGGTAAGAAGCCGCAGAGAGAATGAGCAGCTGGCAGAGGCATTGAAAATAAAGATTGGAATTGCAGCAGAATGCGAAAAGTACTAATATTGAAAATAGATAGCAGGAGTTTGGTACATGAGTGAAATAAAAAAACGAAGTCCGATGGTCTCAGTAATTATGTCGTCTTATAATCATGAAAGATATGTTTCGGAAGCTATAGAAAGTGTTCTTGCACAGTCTTATACAGAGTTTGAGTTTTTGATTGCAGATGATGGATCATCAGATGGAACACAGGAGAAAATAAAGTCATTTTCGGATGAAAGAATTTGTTATTTTGAATATGATGTTAATACAAGTTTCAAAACCTTAGATATGCTTAGGGAAAGAGCCAGAGGAAAATATATTGCACAGATTGGATCCGATGATGTCTGGAGAAAGGATAAGTTGGAGAAACAGGTTGTTTTTTTAGAACAGAATCCGCAGTATGCTGTATGCTTTTCCTGGATAGAGACAATTGATGAAAATTCACATATTGTTAAAGGGGAAGATTCCAAAAACAGTGATTTTAATTTGCAAAATAAGAAAGCTACGCAGTGGTTTGCACAACTGTTTTGGGGAAAGGAGAGTCTTCCTACTCCTTCCTTTATGATGAGGACAGAGTTGTTTCAGAAATATGGTGGATTTCATTTTAAGTACCGCCAGATTCATGATTATGAACTGTGGCTACGGATATTATTGAATCATGAGATATACATAATGCCAGAGCAGCTGCTTTTTTACCGTTGGCATGTTTCGGATGAACATCATAATATCAGCGCTCCTTCAACCAGAGGGGAGATATGTACATATAATGAAATGCATCATATGTTCGGAATGCTGATTGAGACGATTCCAGATGATTATTTTATAATGGCGTTTGGAGATAAACTGTTTCTCCCGGATTGTCATACACACGAGCAGATTATGTGTGAGCGTATGATCTTGCTGCTGAACCATCCAAATAGGGCAGCACAGCAGGTGGGAATCGACTTTTATCTGACCTATATAGATGATATGGAATTTTGCAGGTGCCTTGAGGAAGAATATGGTATTACACGTAAGATATTTCATGAGTTGGAAGCATCAAGAGGTCTTATGGCAGAAGTGAGCGAGCAGAGGGAGCAACTGATGCAGTGTCAGGAAATGCTGAAGAAGGTGTTACAGGAGATGAGCAATGAGCGCATGGGAAAAGCAAAGTTTTTCAATTGAATGCCAAAGAGAGGGAATGAGCGCTTTTTTTCCGAAGGAAGGTAAGTATGACGAAAAAAAGGGGAATGTATTGTTTGTTTCGCATATTGTAGATCGTACAGGTGCACCGCTCGTTTTATTTGACTTAATGAAACATTATCAGAAAACGTATAATGTGTTTTTGGTGACAATGATGGACGGAAATCTCAGAGATGAGATTGTACAGCAAAACATACCGGTATTTATTGGGATGCCGGTTAATATGAAACACGTGATGGAAAAACTCAGGGCAGACGAATTTGAACAGATATGGATAAATACATTGATATGTCATGGCTTTGTAATGCTGTTTCAAAATACAAATATACCGGTTTTCTGGTGGTTTCATGAACCGGAACCGCTGTTTCGCCTTTACTATGAAAGGATGCCGGAATTGCCTCTATATAGTGACAACATTAAGATTGTAGCTGTCAGCAGGCTTGTGCAGAAAACAATTTTTAAGTATTATCATATAAAAAGCAAGCTTTTGCATATGCCGGTAAAGGACTTTGGGGGAGCGGAGCGGGAGCCTGAAAATAACAAAGTTATTTTTTTTATGCCGGCGCGTTTTCAGAGAACAAAGGGACATGATGTAATAGCGAAGGCAATACTGGGTATGCCGGAAGAATACCGAAAGAGAACGGAGTTTTGGTTCGCAGGCGCAAAGGATGAAAGAGAGCCAGATTATTACGAACTTATATGCAGCCTTTCGAGGGCTTATCCAGAGACGGTAAAGGTTTTGGGCGAATTATCAAGGGATTGTGTTTATGAAATATATCAGAAATGCGATTGTGTGATTGCACCGTCGAGAGAAGACGCAACACCAACCACAATCGTGGAAGGACTAATGTTTGAATGTATATGTATATGCTCAGATACGGCAGGTATTGCACAGTATTTAACAAATGGTGAAAATGCATTTATTGTTAAAAGCCAAGATGAGAGAGTATTACAGAAATGTATAGAATATGTAGTAGATCATAAAAAGGAACTGGATACATTAAGAAAAGCTGGAAGACAGGTATTTTTGGATAATTTTGAGGAAAGTATTGTCTGGAATCAGCTGAGGAAACTTACAACAGGGAGGTAATGTCATGCAAATCGTAAAATACGCATTTCAGCAGCACGGTGATGAACGCGGAATGTTGGTGGCGCTGGAAGAGTATAATGATATTCCGTTTGAGATCAAGCGCGTTTATTACATGTATGATACCAAGGAAGGAGTTACCCGGGGTTATCACGCGCACAAATCACTGGAACAGATTCTGATCTGTATTCACGGTTCCTGTAAGATTCGTTTGGATAACGGGAGAGAGAAAAAGATTGTCTCTCTTGAAAAGCCATATGAGGGTCTGTATGTTCCGAATAACATGTGGAGAGAGATGTATGACTTTTCACCGGATGCAGTCTTAATGGTGCTTGCATCAGAGATATACAAAGAAGAGGATTATATTCGGGATTATGACACGTTTTTAAAGATGGTGAAAGAAGGGCCGGAAGATGCATGAGATACCATATCTGAATCTGAGAGGAATTCATGATAATATAAAAGAAGAACTGGATCAGGCTTACCGGGAAGTGATGGATCGTGAATGGTTTATTGGCGGAGAGGCGGATCGCAGATTTGAGCAGGAGTTCGCAGCGTATTGCGGGGCGAAAGCATGTGTGGGAACTGGAAATGGACTGGATGCAATCCGCCTGATTTTGCTTGCATATGGGATTGGAGAAGGGGATGAGGTAATCGTTCCTGCCAATACCTTTATTGCGACGGTGCTTGCGATTACATATGTTGGTGCAAAGCCGGTATTCGTAGATGCGGATGCAAACACTTATACGATGGATCTGACCAGGGTGGAGGAGAAGATTACTGCCAGAACAAAAGCGATTGTTGTGGTACATCTGTATGGACGGGCTGTAGATGTGGCACCGATCCGTGATCTTGTAAAACAGCATGACATCAAGATTATAGAGGATGCAGCACAGGCGCACGGCGCAGCAGTGCATGGCTTGAAAGTTGGAAAAATAGGGGATGCAGCTGCGTTCAGCTTTTATCCGGGAAAAAATCTGGGAGCGCTTGGAGATGCAGGAGCAGTTGTGACGGATGATGTGGAACTTGCAAGGAAGGTGCGGGCTTATGGAAACTATGGCTCCTACCAGAAATATTGTCATGTATACAAAGGATGTAATTCTAGACTGGACGAATTGCAGGCTGCATTCCTCTCGGTAAAATTACCGCATCTGGATGCCTGGAATGAGGAGCGGCGCAGAATTGCGGGAATTTATGGACGGCAGATTACAAATGAGAAAGTTGTGCTGCCGCAGATTCCGGTGGATGAGAAGGAACATGTATTTCATATCTATCCGGTTCTTGTAAAAGAACGGGAAGCGTTTGTGGAGCATTTAAAGGAACATGGAATAGCAACAAACATTCACTATCCGACGCCGATTATGGAGCAAGAGGCATATCAGGAGTTCCATGGACAGATGCCGCAGTATCCGGTGACAAAGCGTATCTGCGCAGAGGAAGTCAGTCTCCCGTTGTACCCGGGCATGACAGAGGAAGAGATACAATGTGTTGTGGAGGCAGTCAATAGATTTTAAAAATTAAGGAGAACATTTTATGGCAAAAATATTGGTCGCTTTTTTTAATTGCATGAACGACCCGGAAAATCCAAATGCCATGCCCATATTTTATGAGGCATTTATCAGAGGATTGGATCGGGCTGGAAATCAGGTCGCTGTATTTTCACATGGCATGTTTGGAATGGATTTTTGGGAGATAGATCCAATGACAAAAGCCTCCATTCAGCAACTGGATCCGGACATTTGCTTTATTTTTAACAATAGCTTCTTTGACATTTCGGATGTAGTTGATTGCCCGATCGTTATTTATGAAGTGGATAGTCCTCGGTACTTTGCGAATAAAAGCAGCATTCGGAAAAATCCTGATCGATATTTGTATTATATTTTTCAAGAAGACAGTAGGAAGACATTACAGGAAGAATACGGAATATCACCATCTAAAATTTTCTGGGTTCCTTTTTTCTCAGAGGTATATGCTGATCCGATGCTTGAACAGACGACCAATATATCTTTTATAGGAAGTTTATTTGCAACGAGTGATACCGAAACGTTTGGTTCGTTTATTAAGTGCTCTCCTTCCGTGGAGGAAGTGGGTATGATGCGGCAATGTTTGCAGGAGCTGGAGAAGAATCCGCAGGTGACAGCGACGGAACTGGTGTATAAGTATAATATTACATCCGAATTGGTAGCGCGGCATTTAAATTTACCTCAGTTGCTGATGATGCTTAGCGGGGAAAAAAGACTTAGGGTTTTGTCTTCGGTTGCGGAACTTGGACTGGATTTATATGGTACAGAGAATTGGCAAAATACATATTATTTCCACTCGAATCTTAATATGTCATATATTAATAAAAAAGTGTATTCAATAGAACAGAATCAAGATATTTACAATACATCTAAAATAGGAATTAATGTATCACATTTGCAGGCAACCAGCGGATTCCCGTGGAGGGTAATGGATATTATGGCGAGCAACGCCTGCCTTGTTACAGATTATCATGCGGACTTTGAACGATTGTTTGGAAATATACCAATACCAACATATGATTCTGCGGGCGAGGCGTACACGGTATGCAGACAACTGCTCAATGATGAGAAAAGGCGGAGTGAGATTGTAGCGCAGTGTCAGGAAGTGATTGACCGTAAGTATCGCTTTAAGCATCTTTTACCAAAGCTGGAAGAAAATAGCGGCGTAAAACTTCATGTGTGAGAAAGGAAAGATGTTACTATGGATAGAAATAGAATTAAAAGAATTATAACTGTATATGTACCGGGGCATTTGTGCAATCTTCGTTGTAGTTATTGCTATGTTACAGAGTGTCTGAAATATTCAATGGATGGCCATGCACAATTCAATTATTCGGTGGAACATATGATAAAGGCGTTTGAGCCTGCACGTCTTGGCGGAATAGCGTATATTGTTGTGATCGGGGAAGGGGAAACATTGTTTCCTCCTGAAGTAATTCCGTTTGTAAAAGGATTATTGCATCAAGGGCATGTGGTTGAGGTTGTTACAAATAATACCCTGGATGATAGAATTGGCCAGCTTTTAGATATACCGCAGGAAGATTTAAAGCATCTGATTGTTAAATGTTCCCTGCATTGGCTGGAGTTAAAAAGATTAAATAAGGTAAACAGTTATTTTGAAAATATTCGGAGAATAGTTGCTGCGGGAGCATCGGCATATCCCTTTTTGGTAATTTGCGAGGAATATATGCCGTTTTTAGATGAAATTTGTGATGTATGTGAGAAAGAACTGGGAGAATTGCCGGCTTGTACGCCGTGCGTTACTGCGGAGACGCCGGAACAATTTCTAGAGAAAGGCGGAGCAGGAACAAATCCTCCATGTACGACTGAATTTGTGGAACAAATTAATAAACGGCTTCATTCTAAGCTGTTTGAGCAATCGGTAAGATTCCTTGATATTGATGTCAGAAAAGTTTTTTGTTATGCGGGTGCGTGGAGTTATGTTGTACAAATGGGGACTGGCAGATTATGTAAGTGCCATAATGTGTTGACAGACATTAACTTTTTTGAAAACATAGATCAACCGGTAGAATGTGCGCCGGTAGGCTGCGAGTGTGGTATAGCCTCCTGTTCTTTGCAATATTGTTTTTATGGTTTTGGCTTGATTCCTGAGGTAAGCAATGTTCCTACTTATACGGAAATGCTGTGTGAGGGATCGAATCTTTTTAATCCTGAAATAAAGCAGTTATTAAATAGTAGGATTTCGGATCATGAAAAGATATTCACAAAGGAAGAAGAGAATACCTTTTTGATGGATGTGATTCACTGTAAAAACCTGCAGATAGAAGAACTGTCGCAAAGGATGACGAAGGAGCAATATGCGGCTGTAAAAGCAACAGAAGCAGAGAAGCAGAGGCGTCTGTATGTAGAAAGGCTTCTTGGATTAGTTGATGAAGATAGGCTGTCCTATGAAGAACTGAGTTTTGTTACTTATGATACGATGATGTATTTGAAGTATGTATGTGACACAATGCCAGATGGAAGCGTGATGTATGGACATATATGGGAAAAGATTACAAGAGGTTTATTTTCTTCCCACACATATGTAGAGCCAAATTATTTTTATCATGCGGATAATATATTGGAAGTTGAGCAAATTCAGGGATTGTCAGTTGTGACCTTGGTGTCAGAGTATGAAAATGCGGAACAAATGAAACGGAGCATGAAAGAGGGGGACTATGTTGCATGTGCAAGGATCCAGTGCACACAGATGCAGACATTTTGTGTGGAAAAAGGTCTGAGTGATGGAGACTGAGATTGGGTGAGATGAAGACATATAGGGGACGAGAAGATGTTTGTGTGTGTGGCAGGAAAAAATGATATCAGTGTAGAGATACTGGAATATCTAGTGGAGTGCCAAGAAGATAGATATGAAATTGGTGTTGTTTGCAATAAAAACGAGACTGGAAAGGATAGCTGGCAGAAATCGTTACGGTATCATGCAAAAAAAATGGGGATCAGGGAGTATGCGCTACAAGAAATATATAATATGCAGCAGGTACTTTTTTTATCATTGGAATTTGATCAGATCATAAGACCTCAAAAATTTGCAGATGCCAGATTGTATAATATCCACTTTTCACTTTTACCACATTATAGGGGAATGTATACAGCTGTGCTGCCTATTTTGTATGGTGAGACGCGGAGTGGCGTGACGCTGCATCGGATTGATCGGGGGATTGATACGGGGGATATTATAGCGCAAGAGGTTATTGAGATTGGTGAAGAAGATACCAGTCATGATTTATATCTCAAATGTATGGAAAAAGGAACAAAGTTGGTCATAGAATATATGGATATGCTACTAGATGGCACAGAGACAGCAATTCCACAGGGAAAAAGAGGGGCAACGTATTTTGGGCGTGATACGATAGATTATTCGAATATATCAATTGATTTAAGAAAAACGGCGGATCAGATAAAACATCAGATTCGGGCATTTTGTTTTCCTGAATATCAATATCCAAAGGTTTTTGGTAAAGATATTGAAAAAGTGGTTATTACAGATAATAAATCGCTTATGAATCCCGGGGAAATAGTGATGGAAGAAGAGGAATACATGCTGATTTCAACGATCGATTATGACATAAAACTGTACTATCCGGTAGGATGAGAACTTTAAGTATTACTGGAAACATACGGAATTTATGAGAATTTATATAATCTACTACGTGTAGATTATCAGTGTATAGACCGCAAGCCGAAACGATGTACGGATTCTCCAAGTGGAATCAAAAATGGTGCGGTGAAAGGAATCCCACATGAACCTATCCATCTGTATCATTACAAAAAACGAAGAACAGAATATTGACCGCTGCTTAAAGGCACTTGCTCCGTACGGCCTGGAGACGATTGTGGTGGATACCGGATCGACGGACCGCACGAAACAGATTGCGGCGCGTTACACGGACAGGCTGTATGATTTCCCGTGGTGCGACGATTTTTCGGCGGCAAAGAATTTTGCGATAGAAAAGGCTTCACATTCCTATGTACTGGTTTTGGACAGCGACGAGTTTGTAGAGCAGCTGGATCTGTCCGCGCTGGAAAAACAGATTGCCGCGCATCCGGGGGCGGTCGGCCGGATCCGCAGGCGGAATGTGTTTCACAGAAACGGGGAGGAGCAGGAGAACCGGGAGTGGATCAACCGCATATTCGCAAAAGAATATTTTCACTACGAGGGCAGGATCCATGAGCAGGTGACGCCACTGCGTGGCGCAGAGAGCGGTTATCGGACGTATGAGACGCCGGTTGTGATCTTGCACACCGGATACGATCTGCCAGAGCAGCAGAAAAAGGAAAAGGCGGAGCGCAACATCCGCCTGCTGGAGCAGGAATTAAAGCAGCTGGGCTGGGATGGAAATGCCGGGGCAAAAGACGGCGTCGCAAAGGCAGAGACAGCCGGAACAGATGCGAATGCTCGTTGGAGCGGGCAGATTCCGTATCTTCTGTATCAGCTTGGCAAGAGCTATTACATGATGGGAGAATACGGCGCGGCGTGCGGCTGGTTCGCGCAGGGGCTTTCGTTTGACCTAAATCCTGCACTGGAATACGTGATTGACATGGTGGAGACGTACGGATATGCGTTAATCAACAGCGGGCAGGAGCAGACGGCACTGTTTTTTGAGAATATCTATGACGAATTTGGAAAAAGTGCGGATTTTCAGTTCCTGATGGGATTGATTTACATGAAAAACGCACGGTTCACAGAGGCGGTGCGCGAATTTGAGAAAGCGGCCGGGCATGCAGAGTGCCGGGCACAGGGAGTGAATTCCTATCGGGCAGACTATAACATCGGCGTCATCTACGAGTGCCTCGGGAAAAAGGAAGAGGCGCTTGCCTATTACCGGAAGTGCGGCGGCTATGCGCCGGCAGAGGAGCGGATACGCGAGCTGGGGCGGAGGTAGAAGAAAAAGCTATGACAACGAGAGAAGAAGCATTGGAATACGGAATGTCATTTCCGGATGTCTATGTGGATACACCGTTTCACGATCCAAACTGGGTGCTGGTGCGTTCCCGGAAAAATAAGCGGGCATTTCTCTGGACTTATGAATATCAGGGACAGATGCGGATTAATGTCAAGGCAGATCCGGAGTGGATTGATTTCTGGCGGAAAGCGTACGAAGCAGTCATTCCGGGTTATCATCAGAACAAAAAGCACTGGAATACGGTCATCCTTGACGGCAGTGTGCCGGATGGAGATGTAAAGCGGATGATAGCGGAAAGCTACGATCTGGTTAGGTAAGGGTAGTGTCGTGCTCGTGCCTGGATATATGAGGGGATGCAAATAGAGTTGTATTTGAGGCTACAGTTGGATTTCTACTATGTTTGACAGGGATCGAGGCGTTAAGTGTAATGGGACTGGCATTACTGGCAGTGGGGATTTTATCCGGTTTAAAGGCTTATATGCAGAGCGTAGGAAAAGCAGCACTTCAGGCTATTCTGGGAGCAGGTACATCGGAGGTTGTGAAAGAGTTATTGACTCTGGTGCTGCGGAAAGGATGATAGCGATATCGAAAATGCTTAAAAGAAGATGGCAGGGACAACGGGAACCCTGCCATTTTATTCGTGAATATTTTGGACAGATAGATCGGGTTTATAATTTACATAACAGATCCGGGGTGGAAGCCTACATTAAATCCTTGCATGTGATATAAGGATAAGAACATATAAGGAAATAACTGGGAAGTAACTGGGAAATGACGTTGCAATTTCCCACCCACGGGCTTATAATTGGGGCAGTTAGGGGAGGGCATGCAATGCAATATATGACATCCAGACAGAAAGCTACAGAATGGTCTGTCACGAAGCGTATGGTAAATTACTGGTGCGCAAACGGGCAGATTGAAGGTGCATACAAAGAAGGCAGCCGCTGGTGGATTCCAGTGGATGTAGAACGTCCTGGAGAAGAGGAGTGTTTGCGGCGCATGAGAGCGTACACCGTTCGGATTACAGGCAAGAAGAGCGTTGCGGTTGGCATTCAGGATTTTGAGGCGTTAAGACGTGATCAGATGTTTTATGTAGACAAGACGGATTTTATTCGGCAGTGGTGGGAATCTGGCGAGACGACTACGCTGATTACACGCCCCAGACGTTTTGGCAAGACGTTGAATCTGAGCATGCTGAACTGCTTTTTTTCCGTGTTCTATGAAAATCGTGCGGATTTATTTGAGGGGTTGAAGGTTTGGGAAGAGAAAAGCTATCACAAGCTGCAAGGGCGTTTCCCCGTTATATTTCTGTCATTTGCAGGTGTTAAGGGGACAACGTTTGAGGCGGTGCTTCGGCAGATAAATTATGGTATTATAGAGGTATATCGCCGCTTTGAGCGGATACTTGACATGTCGCGGTTCACGGAAAGGGAACGACAGGATTTTGGCAGAATATCATGGGACATGGATGCGTCCACGGCTGCGCAGTCCGTACGGCTTCTGACGGATTTGCTCTATGTGTATTATGGGCATAAGCCCATTATTTTACTGGATGAATATGATACTCCGCTTCAGGAAGCTTACTTTAATAGCTTTTGGGATGAGATGGTTTCTTTTGTGGGGGCTTTTTTTAATAATTCCTTTAAAACGAATCCATCGCTGGGGAGAGCATTGCTGACGGGCATTACCAGAATATGCAAGGAATCTATCTTCTCCGACCTCAATAATATAGATGTGGTCACACAAACGAGTACGAAATATGAGACGGCATTTGGCTTTACGGAAGAAGAGGTAAAGGTGGGACTTGCCAGAGTAGGTCTGCTCGATTACAGGGAAAAAGTAAAAGAATGGTATGACGGATTTACATTTGGACAGCGCAGGGATATGTATAATCCGTGGTCGATCACAAAGTTTATCGATGCAGAGGGGATCTTTGATACTTATTGGGCGAATACAAGTAATAATAAACTGGTGAGCTCGTTAATCCGAAAGTCTTCAAAGAATATGAAGATGGCGATGGAACAGCTTCTTGAAGGAGAGATGTTACATGTGGAGATGGACGAGCAACTGGACTTTGCACAATTGGAGTATCGGGAATCGGCTATTTTCAGCCTTCTATATGCGACGGGGTATCTACGCGTAAACCAAAAGAACGATCAGGAATATGTGCTGATGCTGACGAACAAAGAAGTGGAGATTATGTTTCGACGCATTATACGGGAATGGTTTAACGATATGGATACTGGCTATGGAGATTTCAGAAGAGCGTTGCTGCATGATAATATAGAAGAGATGAACTACTATATGAATATGGTCACGCTATCCACCTTCAGTTACTTTGACACAGGCACAGGGCGTGGTAATATTGATGAGACAGAGCGTTTTTATCATGGCTTTGTGCTTGGATTGCTGGCAGATTTATCAGATCAGTTTTCAATACGCTCAAACAGGGAGAGTGGTCTGGGAAGATATGACATTATTCTCCGCGCGCGGGAAGAAAACGGCAATTCTTACATTATGGAATTTAAGGTTTTTGACCGGGAGAGAGACGAGAATATGAAAGCGTGCGTTGCAAGGGCCTTGCAGCAGATAGAAGAGAAACAATATGAGACAGAGCTTGTGGCAGACGGAATTGCAAGGGAGCGGATCAGAAAATATGGATTTGCATTTGATGGAAAAAAGGTTCTGATCGGTTCATAGAAGGAGAGTATCTTGAAGCATACCATTATTTATTTTATCGGTGTATACGACACACTTGATTTATTTACCGGAAAATTGCGGGAAGCTTTTGAGACGATGGGCTATGCGTCCTTTGTGTATGACGCGCGGCTGCCGCAGAGCAAGGATGCACTGCTTTCTGTGCTTGCGGAGAGCAGTTCGCCGGAGCGTGAATTTTCATGTGTGACATTTAATAATCTGGGATACAATCTGGATATGGAGGTGCCTGCGCCGGCACAGAGCGTACGGGAGAACGATGCGTGTATACAAAAGGGTGGGACCAGAAATGTCTGGGAATATTACGGCATCCCGTATCTCAACATTCTGATGGATCATCCGTTTCACTATGAGAAGCCGCTGCGCCTGGCGTCGGAGACGTCGGTTGTGCTCTGCACAGACCGGAATCACGTAAAATATATCCGCAGATATTTTAAAAATATCCATCAGGTGGATTTTCTTCCGCATGCGGGAGTGGAGCTGGGAAGCCGGCACAAGCCGCTTGCGGAGAGAGGGATTGACGTTCTGTATGCCGGAGCGCTTCCGATTTATACGGTGGCAAAAATGATACCGGATCTGTCTTCCATCCCGGAAGTGGATGGACAGCTGATGGCGGGGGATGTGCTGGCGGAATTGGTGCACCATCCGGACCGGACGACGGAGGAAGTCATTGAAGAGTATCTTAAAGACCGGCGAAGCGATATCCCGGACAAGCGCGTGCAGGAGATCATTGTGCAGATGCGTTTTATCGACTCCTACGCCACTTCGTTTTTCAGGGAGCAGGCGGTGCGTATTCTGGTGGAAAACGGAATCCGGGTCACGGCGTACGGTACGGGATGGGATCAGTGCGAGTGGAGCGGCAGCCCGTATCTTGATTACCGTGGAAAAGTTCTTGCGCCGGAGATCCTTCCGTCTATGAACGATGCCAAAATTGTGTTGAACACGATGACCTGGTTTAAGGCAGGAGCGCACGATCGGATTTTTAATGGAATGCTGGCGAAAGCGGTGGTGGTAACCGACGATTCTACCTATCTGCGCCGCGAATTTACCGATGGCAGGGAACTTGTGATGTTCCGGCGGCAGGAGCTTGGAACACTGCCGGAGAGGGTGTTTGATCTGTTTGGACATCTGGAGCGGGCACAGGAGATTGCAGATTGTGGATATGCTGCGGCGAGAGACGGTCATACGTGGAAAAGCCGTGCGGAGTATCTGAAGGAGTGCTTTCTGACCTGACGAATGCACATGGGCGAAGATGGGAGCGGTAAATGTAAGCTTCTGCGCGCGGTAAGGCGAACAAAGGCGGTAAGTCTCTGCGCGCAGTACTGCAAAGAAGGCAATATATAGGATAGAGGAATGGACAGCTATGCACATATTGATGTACCGATGGAAAGCATATAATTACAGAGACATTGAGCAGACTTTTTTGCTGCTTGGACATACGGTGGACAATATCGAACAGGAACTCGGAAGCTATGACGTAAGTCCTGAATTTGAGCGGGTGATCGAGGAGAAGATCCGGGGGACGCATTATGATATGGTATTTACGGTGAACTATTTCCCATTGATCTCGAATGTATGTGAGCGCACAGGCGTGAAATATGTTTCCTGGACATGCGACAATCCGCTGATCAGTATGTACCATGAATCGGTGTTCCACGCCTGCAATTACATTTTTACGTTTGATAAGACGAATTACCTGGAGTTCCGCGGGATGGGCGTAAAACATATCTGGTATCTCCCGCTGGCGGTAGATACGGAGCGGATGGATGCGCTGCTCGGGGCGCCGGAAAAACCGGAAAGACGGAATGCCACACAGGATTCGGAGATGCGGAAATACCGCGGAGATGTGGCGTTTGTGGGAAGCCTTTATGAACGCAATTCCTATGACAAGATCAAAAACAGGCTGCCGGAGTATTTAAGGGGATATTTTGACGCTGTTATGGAGGCGCAGCTTAACATCAGCGGAGCGAATATCGTGGAGCCGATGCTGACCACGAACATTCTCGAACAGCTGCAGGAATATTTTCAGCTGGAAAAATCCGAGGGATCTTTTTCGGATCTGGGGCTGATTTTCCAGACAACCGTGCTTGGATTCAAGATTGCGGAGATCGAGCGGAGAAGGGCGCTGATTGAACTTTCAAAGCACTACAAAGTCAATGTCTACAGCAACAGTGATGTCAGTGATCTGCTGCGGATTCAGTATTGTGGGTCGGTGGACTACTGGAGCGAGATGCCGAAGGTTTTCCGCATGTCGAAGATCAACCTGAACTTTACGATACCGAACATCAAGAGCGGTATCCCGCTGCGTATCTGGGATGTGCTTGGCTGTGGGGGCTTCCTTCTGACGAACTACCAGGCAGAGATTCCGTACTATTTTAAGGAGGGGGAAGATCTCGTCTGCTTCGACAGTCTGGAAGACCTGTGTGAAAAGGTGGGATACTATCTGGAGCATGAGGAGGAGCGTAAGCGGATTGCATGGAACGGGTACCGCAAGGTGCGGGAGAAGCACTCTTATATAGAAAGAATCCACACCATTCTGGATACGGTTGCATGTGAAGACGCAAAATAAATAGGTGGCGGCGCTGTAGAACCGCTGTAAACAAAAGGAACTGCCGCAATAAGCATATCGTGCTTTGCGTTGATAAGTAATATTATAAGAAGATCACACCGTGGGATTTCAGATGGAAATGCGGATGGACATTCGGTTCAAAAAATGTGACATTTCTAACTGGTCGGATGTCTGCATCTTCGATGATCCGTGTCTTTCCAAGTTTGGAGCACTCCGCGGGTCATGTCCGCATCCCGGAAGACAATTTGTAGGACTTTTGTGCCGCGCTTGCCTGTACTCCCGCAATAAAACATAACCGCGCGAAGCCGATGTCTGAGTCGTCATCTGCCTTGACTTTAATAGCAGATGACGACGAGTTTCGGTTCGCGCGGTTTTATATTGTCTATGAGGGAGTACAGTTAGGGCGGCTAGAAAGTCCGCCCATTGTCTCCGGTGTGTCGGACATGCCCCCGTTGGATTGTCCAAACGTGGAAGAGACACGGAATCCGATGCAGACATTCGACCGGAAGAAATGCTCACATTTTTCTCCAACGAATATTCCATCCGCATTTCCAGCTGAAATCCTCAAGTGTGTTTCTTGTAATATTACTTATCACCCCAAAGAGGCCTACGCGTATTGCGGCAATTTCCTTTAACAATAGGTATCAAGCATCAGACCGGAATACACCGAAGAGTGATAAGCCGCCGCAAAATTGTGCCCCGGATTCTTGTAGGCAATCAGGACTTTGCTGACATAGCTGATCGGGTCGATGGAAGCCTGGGTGGCTTTGCGTTGAAGACCGTTTTTGAAATTGTTCAGGGTACGAAAACTTTCGCGTGCGTCCGGTGCGGAAACGGCGTCGGTTAACAGGTTCTTGTCAATCTGGATCGATCCGTCCTGCTGCAGATTCAGCCCGATGGATTCCAACTCGTTGAAATAGGACTTTGCAACGCTCTCCATATCGTGGAGAAGCTTGCCGGACTCCTGACTGCCGTGGTAATTGTGACCGAGCTGGATCATGTTGTTGTAGACGTTGACCAGCGACTGCACATTGTCTGCGACCGCATCCGTATCCGCTTTGAAGCCGATCGTTGCGGATTCCCCGTCGGCACTGGGGGCTTTCAGCGTCAGTTCAAAAGCGTTGTTGACAGTAAATGTGTTGGACAGCGACGAATGTTCGGTACCGTTTAACAAAAAGAGCGAATTGACCGGCATTTCCGTGACGTCGTTGATGCCGAGCGTGCGCATGGCGCGTATGGAACCACTGTCCGGCGCCGGCATAATCTCAAACAGGTACTGCTCGCTATCGCCGAGACCGGTCTGCTGCGACGTGATGGAAAGCGCATTCTGTCCGCGGTCGTTGGAGACCAGTGTGGCGTTTAAGCCGATATTGGCATTATTGATCAGCCGCATGATCTTGCGCTGCACGGTCTCGTTGGTGTCCCTGCCGCTGATCGTGTACTGGAATTCATAAGAGCTTAAGTTGGTGTTCAGGTCGAAGCTGTAATTGCCTGGCACAAAGTCACTTGCGCCCGGGGCAAGATACACGCCGCGGTTGACCTGCGGTGTGGCGAGACGTTCTACCGTTATATCGAACTGCTTGGAGTTGTCCGCGTCCATGTTCGAGCCGATGTACTGCACACTCACAGCGTCCTCATCAGAAGACTGCGCGATTTTCCGGGAAAAAGCGTGTTCCGCATTGTCGTCCGGAGCATTGTTTGAAAGCGCTGCGATAAAATTCTCGATCGAGCGGGCCTGCTCCTTGATGTCGATGGCAAAACGGCCGGTATCCCTGGTGAAATTGATCTTGTAAAGGGGGGAATCTTTATTAACTTTGACAATATTATTGTATACGGCGCGCAGCTGGCTTTTTTTGTGCGTGTCGTAGCGAGACATGCCGGAACCGGCATAAGTGCTCAGGTAATACTGATAGGCACTGTCGATGACTGCCATTGAAATCCCTCCTTTCTTCCATGAAATCATATGCCTTCGCATATGCAGGGATATAAATCCGTTTATATTGCTTCCTGCTTATATATAATGAAACTGTATTTTTAAATGCACAATAGATATACTTCTAATAATTTTTATCGGTAAATAGATATAAAATATTTACAGTAAAAATAAAAATTACGCCATAGATTTGTAAAATCAGAAAAAAGACTTGCGGCACACTATATGTAGTGCTAAAATAAATTCGTTGCACGAGTTTAAAAAAGTGGTTGACGCTCCATATTGATTGTGATATATTAGACTAGCGATGGAAGTAGGTCTTTTTTTTATGCCTTTTTTTAGGACCCCTTTCCTGAGGGGATCTAAGCCCGGTCGCAGGGAACGAAAGACATAAGAAAAGCACAAAGAATTTTAATGGAGGTGGAAGTTGTGCGCACGAAAATAACATTGGCATGTACTGAGTGTAAGAATCGTAATTACAACACGACAAAGGACAAGAAAGCTCATCCAGACAGAATGGAAACCAAGAAGTATTGTAGATTCTGCAAGACTCATACATTACACAAGGAAACCAAATAGGCTTTTGGGCAAAGGAGTGAGAAAATGGGAGAAACCGAGAACAAAGCTGCTCAGAAAGAGAGCTTTTTTAGCGGCCTGTCGGCTGAATTCAAAAAGATCATTTGGCCGGACAACAAATCACTTGCAAGACAGACAGCAGCCGTTGTTGCTGTTTCCGTAGTAATGGGTCTTGTGATCGCGCTTCTGGATTTTGTGATTCAGTATGGCGTTGATTTCCTTGTTGGTTTAAGTTTTTAATGGAGGCATAGGTGATTTATGGCAGAGGCACACTGGTATGTAGTTCATACCTACTCAGGATATGAGAATAAGGTAAAAGCGAACATTGACAAGACAATTGAGAACCGGCATCTGGAAGACCAGATCTTAGAGGTCCGCGTACCGATGCAGGAGGTCGTTGAGCTGAAGAACGGCGCAAAGAAATCCGTATCAAAGAAGATGTTTCCGGGATACGTGCTTATCAATATGGTTATGAATGATGACACTTGGTACGTTGTCAGAAATACCCGTGGTGTTACCGGATTTGTTGGTCCGGGATCGAAGCCGGTACCGCTTACCGATATGGAAATGAGACCGCTTGGGATCAAGACAGAGAACATTGAGGTTGATTTTGCTGAGGGAGACACCGTAGTTGTCACCGGAGGAGTCTGGAAAGATACCATCGGCGTGATTCAGGCGATGAATCCTGGCAAGCAGAGCGTGACCATCAATGTTGAGCTTTTCGGCCGCGAAACGCCGGTAGAAATAAGTTTCGCAGATGTAAAGCTTGCAAATTAAGCGAGCAATCCTAATCAGGAAAGAATGAATTAAGGAGGCAATTCCAATGGCAAAGAAAGTAGAAGGATATATCAAATTGCAGATTCCTGCTGGCAAGGCTACACCAGCTCCTCCAGTCGGACCTGCACTTGGACAGCACGGTGTGAACATTGTTGAGTTTACAAAGCAGTTCAACGCCAGAACAGCGGATCAGGGCGATTTAATCATCCCTGTAGTAATCACTGTATACGCAGACAGAAGCTTCAGCTTCGTTACAAAGACTCCGCCTGCTCCGGTACTGATCAAGAAGGCTTGCAACATCAAGTCCGGTTCTTCCACACCGAACAAGGATAAGGTTGCAACTCTCTCCAAGGCAAAATTACAGGAGATCGCAGAGTTAAAGATGCCAGACTTAAACGCAGCATCCTTAGAGGCAGCTATGAGCATGATCGCAGGAACTGCAAGAAGTATGGGCGTTAACGTAGAGCAGTAAGACACGAGAGTGTAATGCATCAGAGAGCACCGGCGGTGTTCTTATGGAACGATATAGTGGGAGGGTCCTCTCCCGATACTACCACCAGGAGGTTTATATTCATGAAAAGAGGAAAGAAATATCAGGACGCTGTAAAGTCTTTTGACAAGGCGAATCAGTACGATGTTGCTGAGGCAATCAGCTTAGTAAAAAAGAACGCTACAGCGAAGTTTGATGAGACAATCGAGCTTCATATCAAGACCGGTTGTGATGGACGTCATGCAGAGCAGCAGATCCGTGGCGCAGTTGTACTGCCGCACGGAACAGGTAAGACTGTAAAAGTTTTAGTATTCGCAAAGGGCGTAAAGTTAGATGAGGCACAGGCAGCAGGCGCTGACTACGTTGGAGGCGAGGAGTTAGTTCCGAAGATCCAGAACGAGGGTTGGTTAGACTTTGATGTGATCGTTGCTACACCTGACATGATGGGCGTTGTTGGACGTCTCGGTCGTGTACTTGGACCGAAGGGCTTAATGCCAAACCCGAAGGCTGGAACTGTTACAATGGATGTTACCAAGGCTATCAACGACATCAAAGCTGGTAAGATTGAGTACAGATTGGACAAGACCAACATTATCCACGTGCCAGTAGGAAAAGCTTCTTTCACTGAGGAGCAGTTAAGCGACAACTTCCAGACCCTTATGGGTGCTATCAACAAGGCTAAGCCGTCCAGCTTAAAAGGTCAGTATGTAAAGAGCGCAACTCTTACATCTACCATGGGACCTGGCGTTAAGTTAAATGTAACCAAGATCACAAATTAGTTTGTGTTGTTGGCGAAAAGTGTTGACAGCCGCAATATACAGTGTTATAATGCAAAGGCGTTGTAACGCGGTGCGTCCGTATGGATGCAGTCGTCTCGCATGAGACGGATGCCACAGCAGTGGCGGATCCACGTATGTGGATTGCATATAATGGCCGAAGACAGCAGGTGCCGTAAGGCGTAATCATAGAGCCTGCCGAGGGACTTTCATGAGCAATCATTGAGAATGAGATTCTGATCCCTCTCTGTCCAGGCAGAGAGGGATTTTTATATCCTTTCGGATTTGTTATATGCGTAAAATCTAAAAAGGAGGTGCACGATTCGTGGCAAAGGTAGAATTAAAACAGCCTATCGTACAGGAAATTTCTGAAAACATCAAAGATGCGCAGTCTGTTGTAGTCGTTGATTACCGCGGACTTACCGTTGCAGAGGATACTCAGTTACGTAAAGCATTAAGAGAAGCTGGTGTTACTTATAAAGTATATAAGAACACATTAGTAAGCCGTGCCGTAGAGGGAACACAGTTCGAGAGCTTAAGAGACGTTCTTGAGGGACCGAATGCATTCGCAATTTCTACGACAGACGCAACAGCTCCGGCAAGAGTATTGGCAGATTTCGCTAAGAAAGCTCCGGCTCTTGAAGTAAAAGCAGGCGTAGTTGAGGGTAACTTCTATGATGAGGCAGGCATGAAGGCAATCTCTTCGATTCCGTCAAGAGAAGTTCTTCTTTCCAAGTTACTTGGAAGCTTACAGTCTCCGATTACCAACCTTGCCCGCGTTCTTAATCAGATCGCAGAAAAGGGCGGTGCAGCTGACGCGGCAGTAGAGGCTGCTCCGGCAGAGGAAGCTCCTGCAGCAGAAGCAGCAGAGACTCCGGCAGAATAATCCGGATCGAATGTAGTGAAAAAAGCCGCAGGGATCTGCAGGCAGAAAACGTATCATCGTGATACAATCTCAATATTAAATGGAGGAAAATAATCATGGCAAAGATGACAACAGCAGAATTTATTGATGCTATCAAAGAGTTAAGCGTATTAGAGTTAAACGACTTAGTAAAGGCTTGTGAGGAAGAGTTCGGCGTATCTGCAGCAGCAGGCGTTGTAGTTGCAGCAGCAGGTGCTGGTGACGGCGCAGCAGCAGAAGAGAAGACTGAGTTCGACGTTGAGTTAACAGAGGTTGGTCCGAACAAGGTTAAGGTTATCAAGGTTGTTCGTGAGGCAACTGGCTTAGGCTTAAAGGAAGCTAAGGATCTCGTTGATGGAGCTCCTAAGGTTCTCAAAGAGGCTGCTGACAAGGCAACCGCTGACGACATCAAGGCTAAACTTGAGGCTGAGGGCGCAAAGGTTACTTTAAAATAATCGCGTAAGCTACGAGAAGCATATAAGCGGAAACGGCGTGACTACGGGAATTTATTCCCGGCGGTCGCGCCGTTTTTGCTTATGCGCGGCGACAGCCGCTACGGGAAAATAAATTCCCTACTTCCCAAAAGAAAATACTTGGTATATGATAGTACTAACAGACTTTATAGGAAAATAGTACTTTTCCAGAGGATGAAAGTACGGGAAAGAGGAGAAGATACCATGCCGTGTTTGAGGATGTCGGTCAACCGCCTGCGGGAGGGAATGATGATAAAAGAGGATGTGTTTTCAAAGACAGGGGCGGTGATTGTGCCGGACGGAGCGGTCGTCACGAAGGACGTCGTCGCGCTGCTGACCAGACATTTTGTGGACAGTGTGATGGTGGAATATCCGACGGGCAGGAAAGAACGCCCGGAACAGCAGGAACAGAGTGCGCCGGCGAAGGAACAGCATCTGAAAGAGTTCCGGGCAGAGTTCTCGGTTGCCGAACAGTCGATTTCGGAAGAACTGAAAGATATTGTATACCGGAGTAAGGATGTGAACATTTCCATGCTGCTGGAGCCGCTGAACGGACTGCTGAAAAAAGCAGATGATGATACAGATCTTGCGGACATGCTGCTTCATATGAAAAAACAGCAGTCAGGTCTGTACGCACATACCATTAACGTGGCGCTTTTTGGACAGCTTCTTGCACGGTGGAGCGGATGCGCCGAGGCGGAGATGGAGGAGGTCATGGCGGCGGGGCTGCTTCATGACATTGGATTTCTTGAACTCTGGAAGGACGGGCAGGAACAGACGGAATTTCTGCAAGAATACGAGACGGAACGATATGAGAAACATGTCGTGAGCGGATACAACCTTATTAAGAAGATGAACATAGACCAGCGGATTAAACAGGCGGTTCTGACGCACCACGAGCGCGTGAATGGAAGCGGGTTCCCACTGCAGGTAATGGGGGATAACATCAACTGGATTTCCAGAATTCTTGCGGTGGCAGATACTTACGATGCCCTTACGATGCGTCAGGGAGATAAAGCGGGCATCTCGGCATTTGAAGCGATCAAGAAGATGGAGGATGAGGGGTATAACCGTCTGGACGCCAACTATCTGATGACATTTCTGAAGCGGATTGCCGAGACGATGATCCAGCGCAACGTGATCCTGAATGATGGCAGGATGGGAAGAGTGGTCATGATTAACAAATATAAGCTGTCATGTCCGCTTGTGCAGGTGGGGGACACTTTTGTCGATCTCGCAAAACAAAGCCGGTATTACATTCAGGAGATACTTGAAGAGTAGCGGTATTGTGTGTTATAAAGAAAATAGAAAAGGCGGACAGGAAGAGCAGCGGAACTTGAGAACAGAAAGGAGGCTTTTATGAACGGTATTACTTCGATGCAGCGAAGCAGCACATCTTATGCAGATTACGGGAAATTTGCAAGCGGCAAAAAAGTGAACCGGGCGGCAGACGGTGCGGCGGAGCTTGCGATCATCCAGAAGCAGGAGACGCAGACCAGAAGCTATAAGGTCGGGGAGAACAACATTGGCGCGGCAAAAGATATGCTGAATGTGGCGGATGGCGCAATGAGCGGGATTACGGATTATCTTCAGAAGATCCGTGAACTTGGTGTTCGGGCGTCCAATACGGTGACGATCACAGATGCGGAGCGGACAAGTATTCAGGCGCAGATCGAGCAGTATAAGCAGGGCATTTCAGATATTGCAAAACAGACAAGCTTTAACACGAAGCCGCTTCTGGATGGCACGTCGCAGAAGTACAATATCATGACGGATGCCACCGGCAACGGAATGAAGATTACGACTGCAGATGCCACATTACAGGCACTTGGGATTGCGGATTTTGATGTGACGAACGATTTTGATCTGACGCAGGTGGATGATGCACTTGCCAGAGTGAGTGCAGGGCGCAGCGGTATGGGCGCACAGAGCAATGCACTGGAGTATGCATACCGCTACAGTACCAACACCAGGCTGAATGTAACGGCAGGAAAAAGCCGGCTCGAGGATCTGGATTACGGACAGGCGGTATCCGAACAGAAAAAGAAGCAGACCCTGCAGCAATATGCATTTTTTATGCAGAAAAAACAGATGGAACAGAGAACCCGCGCGGCGGCAAATTTTCTTGTCTCATAAGCGGTAGCGAACGGCGGAGCGAAGGCTTTAGAGCTTTCCTTCGTCGTTTTTTGCGTACTCACGGAGAAGAAATAAATATTTTAAAAAATCCTTGACGCGGCACTTGCTATTGTGCTATCATATACGTTGCACTATTGTGGTGCATTGGGCTTATTGCGCGCTTTTCGCGTTGTATGCCGCCGGATGTGCCTATACCGTATCTTGTGGTTACGGTGGATTGAGACAGTTGCTGCCACTTTTGGGGCAGCTTAGTGTAAATAAAAACGAGAGGTGAAACGTCAATGGAGAAAAACAGAATACGTCCAGTGAAAGCTGGAAAGGGCATACGTATGAGTTACTCGAGACAGAAAGAGGTATTGGAAATGCCGAATCTGATAGAAGTCCAGAAAGACTCCTATCAGTGGTTCTTAAGCGAGGGCCTGAAAGAAGTTTTCGATGATATCTCTCCAATCGCTGATTACAGCGGTCATCTGAGCCTGGAGTTTGTAGATTTTACATTGTGTGAGGACGATGTAAAGTACACAATTCCGGAGTGCAAAGAAAGAGATGCAACTTATGCGGCACCTTTGAAGGTCAAGGTCAGACTTCACAACAAGGAGACTGACGAGATCAATGAGCATGAGATTTTCATGGGCGACCTTCCTTTGATGACAGAGACCGGTACTTTCGTGATCAACGGCGCAGAGCGTGTTATCGTCAGCCAGCTGGTGCGTTCCCCGGGTATCTACTATGGAATCGCTCACGATAAAGTGGGTAAAAAGCTGTATTCCTGTACTGTCATCCCTAACCGTGGTGCGTGGTTAGAGTATGAGACAGACTCCAATGACGTATTTTATGTCCGTGTAGATAGAACCAGAAAGGTGCCGATCACGGTATTGATCCGTGCACTTGGCGTCGGAAGCAACCAGGAGATCGTAGACCTGTTCGGTGAGGAGCCGAAGATTCTTGCAAGTTTCGGCAAGGATGTGGCAACCAACTACGAAGAGGGACTTCTGGAATTATATAAGAAAATCAGACCAGGCGAGCCGCTGACAGTTGAGAGTGCGGAGAGCCTTATTTCTGCTATGTTTTTTGACCCGAGAAGATATGATCTTGCAAAGGTCGGACGCTATAAGTTTAATAAGAAGTTAATGCTGCGCAACCGTATCAACGGACATGTTCTGGCAGAGGATGTTGTCGATGTGTCCACAGGCGAGATCATCGCCGAGGCAGGAACCGAAGTGACAAGATCCCTGGCGGATGATATTCAGAACGCGGCTGTTCCGTATGTATGGATTCAGGGCGAGACCAGAAATATCAAGGTGCTGTCTTCCATGATGGTAGATCTGAGACATTATGTGGACTGCAACCCGAAGGATCTCGGCATCACAGAGCTCGTGTACTATCCGGTATTAAAGCAGCTCATGGATGAATATCCGGACGTGGAGGATTTAAAAGAGGCCATTCACAAGAATGTGCATGACCTGATTCCGAAGCATATTACCAAGGATGATATTTTTGCATCCATCAACTATAACATGCATCTGGAGTACGGCATCGGTCATGATGACGATATCGATCATCTGGGTAACAGACGTATCCGTGCGGTCGGAGAACTGTTACAGAACCAGTACCGTATCGGTCTTTCCAGACTGGAGAGAGTAGTCCGTGAGAGAATGACCACCCTGGATCTGGACGGTATTTCCCCGCAGAGCCTGATCAACATTAAGCCGGTAACCGCAGCTGTAAAAGAGTTCTTCGGATCTTCCCAGCTGTCCCAGTTTATGGATCAGAACAACCCGCTGTCAGAGCTGACACACAAGAGACGTCTTTCCGCATTGGGACCGGGTGGTCTGTCCAGAGACCGTGCAGGATTCGAGGTGCGAGATGTACATTACTCCCACTACGGAAGAATGTGCCCGATCGAGACGCCTGAGGGACCGAACATCGGTCTGATCAACTCTCTGGCAAGCTATGCAAGAATCAACGAGTACGGATTTATTGAGGCTCCGTACCGTAAGATCGATAAATCCGATCCTAAGAATCCGCGTGTCACAGACGAAGTTGTCTACATGACCGCAGACGAAGAGGATAACTACCATGTAGCACAGGCGAATGAGGCACTGGATGAGGAAGGACATTTCGTCCGTAACTCCGTATCCGGCCGTTATCTGGATGAGACACAGGAATATGAGAAGACCATGTTTGATTACATGGACGTCTCCCCGAAGATGGTGTTCTCCGTCGCTACCGCATCCATTCCGTTCCTGCAGAACGACGATGCAAACCGTGCACTCATGGGATCCAACATGCAGCGTCAGGCAGTGCCACTTCTGACCACAGAGGCGCCGGTAGTCGGTACCGGTATGGAGACGAAGGCAGCGGTAGACTCCGGTGTGTGTGTTGTGGCGAAAAAAGCCGGTGTTGTTGAGAGCTCTGAGTCCAACCAGATCATCATCAAGAATGACGAGGGCGGCAGAGATGTATACAAGCTGACGAAGTTCTCCAGAAGTAACCAGTCCAACTGCTACAACCAGAAGCCGATCGTGTTTAAGGGCGACCGCGTGGAGGTTGGCGAAGTGATCGCAGACGGTCCTTCCACCGCAAACGGTGAGCTGGCACTCGGTAAGAACCCGCTGATCGGATTCATGACCTGGGAAGGTTACAACTACGAGGATGCCGTTCTTTTGAGCGAGCGTCTGGTACAGGATGATGTTTATACATCTATCCATATTGAGGAGTATGAAGCAGAAGCGCGTGACACGAAGCTCGGACCGGAAGAGATCACGAGAGATGTTCCGGGTGTCGGCGACGACGCGTTGAAGGATCTCGATGAGAGAGGTATTATCCGTATCGGTGCGGAGGTTCGCGCCGGTGATATCTTAGTCGGAAAGGTAACTCCGAAGGGAGAGACCGAGCTGACAGCCGAGGAGAGACTGCTCCGCGCAATCTTCGGCGAGAAGGCAAGAGAAGTGCGTGACACTTCCTTGAAGGTGCCGCACGGCGAGTACGGTATCATCGTGGATGCAAAGGTATTCACAAGAGAGAACGGCGACGAGCTGTCTCCGGGTGTGAACCAGGCAGTCCGCATTTACATTGCACAGAAGAGAAAGATCTCCGTCGGTGATAAGATGGCAGGTCGTCACGGTAACAAGGGTGTCGTTTCCCGTGTACTTCCGGTAGAGGATATGCCGTTCCTTCCGAATGGCCGCCCGCTTGACATCGTGCTGAACCCGTTGGGTGTGCCGTCCCGTATGAACATCGGTCAGGTCCTCGAGATTCACTTAAGCCTTGCTGCGAAGGCACTTGGCTTCAACATCGAGACACCGGTGTTCGACGGTGCGAAGGAGATTGATATCCAGGATACGCTGGAGCTTGCCAATGATTACGTCAACTTCGAGTGGGAAGACTTTGAAGCAAAATATAAAGACACACTGAATGAGGAAGTCATGAAGTACCTGTATGACAACCGCGCACACAGAGCACTGTGGAAGGGCGTGCCGATTTCCCGTGACGGAAAGGTACAGCTTCGTGACGGACGTACCGGAGAGCCGTTTGATTCACCGGTTACAATCGGACACATGCATTATCTGAAGCTGCATCACCTGGTAGACGATAAGATCCATGCACGTTCTACCGGCCCTTACTCCTTAGTAACGCAGCAGCCGTTAGGTGGTAAGGCACAGTTCGGTGGACAGCGTTTCGGAGAGATGGAGGTATGGGCACTCGAGGCTTACGGTGCATCTTATACCTTACAGGAGATCCTGACAGTGAAGTCCGATGACGTGGTCGGACGTGTGAAGACTTACGAGGCGATCATCAAGGGTGACAATATCCCTGAGCCGGGTATTCCGGAGTCCTTCAAGGTTCTCTTAAAAGAGCTGCAGTCCCTCGGACTGGATGTCAAAGTGCTCGATGAGAACCGCAACGAAGTAGAACTCATGGAGACCAGTGAGTACGGTAATACCGATTTGAATTCTATCATTTCCGGCGATAAGGATTTTGCATTTGAAGACAGCGAGTCCTTTGCAAAGATGGGATTCTCCCAGAAGCAGTTTGATACAGAGAACGAGGAACTGGTAGACGTAGAAGATGAGGAAGAGGATGAAGACGATTCTGAGTTTTTTGATGAGTCATCAGACGACGTTCTTGACGAAGAATAGATAGAAGGGAGTGTCATAAATGCCAGAGACAATGAATAAAGAGGCAACAGGCCAGTCTATCTCTTTCGATGCCATTAAGATCGGTTTGGCATCACCGGAGAAGATTCATGAGTGGTCCAGAGGCGAGGTTAAGAAGCCTGAGACGATCAACTACAGAACATTAAAGCCTGAGAAGGACGGTCTGTTCTGTGAAAAGATTTTCGGACCGAGCAAGGACTGGGAATGCCACTGTGGTAAATACAAGAAGATCCGCTACAAAGGTGTGGTATGTGACCGATGCGGCGTTGAGATTACAAAAGCAAGCGTTCGTAGAGAGCGTATGGGACATATCGAGCTTGCAGCTCCGGTTTCCCATATCTGGTACTTTAAGGGAATTCCGTCCCGCATGGGACTGATTCTTGACCTCTCTCCGAGAACTCTTGAGAAGGTATTATATTTTGCATCATACATTGTACTGGATGCCGGTAACACGGCATTACAGTATAAGCAGGTGCTTTCCGAGAGCGAATATCAGGAAGCCAGAGAGCAGTACGGCAATGCGTTCCGTGTCGGAATGGGTGCCGAGGCAATCCAGGAACTGTTACACGCGATCGATCTTGAGAAGGATTCCGCAGAGCTTCAGGCAGAGCTTGCAGACGCAACCGGTCAGAAGCGCGCGCGCATCATCAAGAGACTGGAAGTTGTAGAAGCATTCCGCGAGTCCGGCAACAAGCCGGAGTGGATGATCCTCACGGTCATCCCGGTTATTCCGCCAGATCTGCGCCCGATGGTACAGCTGGATGGCGGACGTTTTGCAACATCTGACTTAAACGATCTGTACAGAAGAATCATCAACCGTAACAACCGTCTGAGAAGACTCTTAGAGCTTGGCGCACCGGATATCATCGTCCGCAACGAGAAGCGTATGCTTCAGGAGGCTGTAGATGCCCTGATCGATAACGGCCGCCGCGGACGTCCTGTTACAGGACCGGGTAACAGAGCACTCAAGTCTCTGTCTGACATGTTAAAAGGTAAGTCCGGACGTTTCCGTCAGAACCTGCTTGGTAAGCGTGTTGACTATTCCGGACGTTCCGTTATCTGCGTAGAGCCGAAGTTAAAGATTTACCAGTGTGGTCTTCCGAAGGAAATGGCAATCGAGCTGTTCAAGCCGTTCGTTATGAAGGAGCTCGTTGCAAATGGAACCGCTCATAATATCAAGAGTGCGAAGAAGATGGTCGAGAGACTTCAGACTGAGGTCTGGGATGTGCTCGAGGACGTCATCAAAGAGCATCCGGTTATGCTGAACCGTGCTCCTACACTGCACCGTCTCGGTATTCAGGCATTCGAGCCGATCCTCGTAGAGGGTAAGGCAATCAAGCTTCATCCGCTTGTGTGTACCGCGTTCAACGCCGATTTCGATGGTGACCAGATGGCTGTTCACCTTCCGCTTTCTGTGGAAGCACAGGCAGAGTGCCGTTTCATGCTGCTCTCTCCGAACAACCTGTTAAAGCCGTCTGACGGTGGACTGGTAGCCGTTCCTTCACAGGATATGGTGCTTGGTATTTACTACCTGACACAGGAGAGACCGGGCGCAAAGGGAGAAGGCAAATTCTTCAAGAGTGTCAACGAAGCAATCCTCGCCTATGAGAATGGCGCGGTAACACTTCATTCCAGAATCAAAGTCCGCATGAGCAAGACCATGCCGGATGGAAAAAAGATTACCGGAATCGTAGAGTCCACGCTGGGACGTTTCATCTTCAACGAGATTATCCCGCAGGATCTGGGTTTTGTAGACAGAAGCATTCCGGGCAATGAATTAAAGCTCGAGGTCGATTTCCTCGTAGCAAAGAAGCAGAATAAGCAGATCCTTGAGAAAGTCATCAATATTCACGGCGCAACCAGAACTGCCGAGGTGCTGGATGCTGTTAAGGCGATGGGTTACAAATACTCCACCAGGGCGGCAATGACCGTATCCATTTCCGATATGACCGAGCCGCCGGAAAAGCCGCAGATGATCAAGGACGCCCAGGATACCGTAGACCGCATTACAAAGCAGTATAAGCGTGGTCTTATCACAGAGGAAGAGCGTTACAAGGAAGTCGTAGAGACATGGAAAGAGACGGATGAGCAGCTGACACATGCACTTCTCTCCGGACTGGATAAGTACAACAACATCTTCATGATGGCGGATTCCGGAGCCCGTGGTTCCGATAAGCAGATCAAACAGCTTGCTGGTATGCGAGGACTTATGGCAGATACAACCGGTAGAACAATCGAGCTGCCAATCAAGTCCAACTTCCGTGAAGGTCTTGACGTACTGGAATACTTCATGTCTGCGCATGGAGCGCGAAAAGGTATGTCCGATACCGCTCTTCGTACCGCCGATTCCGGATACCTGACCAGACGTCTGGTAGATGTATCACAGCATATGATCGTTCGTGAGTCTGACTGCTGTGAGGGAACAGGCAGAGAGATCCCTGGTATGTGGGTAACTGCATTCATGGATGGCAAGGAAGAGATCGAGAGCCTTCAGGAGCGTATTACAGGACGTTTCTCCTGCAATACCATCTGCGATGCCGAGGGCAATGTCCTCGTGAAGGCAAATCATATGATTACACCGAAGCGCGCAGCGCTTGTTATGAGCAAGGGTGTGGATGAGAACGGAGAACCGCTTACAAAGGTGAAGATCCGTACTGTATTATCCTGCCGTTCCCACATGGGTGTGTGTGCGAAGTGCTACGGCGCCAACATGGCAACCGGCCAGGCAGTACAGGTTGGTGAGGCAATCGGTATCATCGCGGCACAGTCCATCGGTGAGCCTGGTACACAGCTTACCATGCGTACGTTCCATACGGGTGGTGTTGCCGGTACCGATATTACACAGGGTCTTCCGCGTGTCGAGGAAATTTTTGAGGCAAGAAAGCCGAAGGGACTTGCGATCATTACCGAGTTCAGCGGTGTTGCCAATATCAAAGATACCAAGAAGAAGCGTGAGATCGTTGTGACGAACAATGAGACTGGAGAGAGCAAGGCATATCTGATTCCTTACGGTTCCAGAATCAAGGTTATGGACGGTGCAGTCTTAGAGGCCGGCGACGAGCTGACCGAAGGTTCTGTCAACCCGCATGATATCTTAAAGATCAAGGGTGTACGTGCCGTTCAGGATTACATGCTTCGCGAAGTACAGCGTGTATACCGTCTGCAGGGTGTTGAGATCAACGATAAGCATATCGAGGTGATCGTGCGCCAGATGCTGCAGAAAGTCCGCGTGGAGACAAACGGAGATTCCGACATGCTTCCGGGAACATTAGTAGATACGCTTGACTTCGAGGATACAAATGAGCTTCTGGAGAAAGAGGGCAAGGAGCTTGCAGAAGGCAAGCAGGTACTGCTTGGTATCACAAAGGCTTCTCTTGCAACCAACTCCTTCCTGTCAGCAGCATCCTTCCAGGAGACCACAAAGGTTCTGACGGAAGCTGCCATCAAGGGTAAGGTTGATCCGCTCATTGGTATGAAGGAGAACGTTATCATTGGTAAGCTGATCCCGGCTGGTACCGGTATGAAGAGATACCGCAATATCAAGCTGAGCTCGGATATTGATGAGAACGAGGAGATTGCATTCGATGATTTCGACGATTTTGATGACACTGATGTGGCAGATGAGAATTACGCATTAGAGGAGAATGTGCCGGAAGAGTCCGAGGATACAGAAGAATAAAGCGCAGATTATATCTGCATTACAGAATGGGGCGGCCAGATAATGTATGGCTGCCTCGTTTTTTTTGAAAAGATGTTAAAGAACCGTGAAAAGATGTCGATAAAATAGATAAGGTATAATTTAGAGTTTCATAAAATGGGACGAACGCTAAAGGGATAGATCAAAGGAGATGGCGCGTATGTACAAGGATGTATGCAAGAGAATTTCGGCGTTTATGCTGACAGTATGCCTGATTGTGACGATGGTGGAATGGCCGACGACTGTCTGGGCAGGACAGGGAACGGTAAACACCTATCGGAACGGAGACGGGGTACTGGCGGGAGCGCCGTGCGAGGCCCAGGCTGTAGCTGCGGTATTTACAGCGAACCGCAATGCGGACGGAGCAGAACTGTTAGACAGTATTGACTTCTACGCACATGTGGATGACGGCAACAAGGCAACGGCTACCGTGGAATATTACAAGGATGTAGAAGGCATGGCGCCGGATGCGGGAACGAGCATTTTCCAAAAGGAAGTCAGCGTGAAGGAAGGAAAGAATACTTATTCCGCAGGGCTGGCGAATCAGGTAATGGATAATGGTTCCAGGTTTTCTGTGATCGTCCGGTTGAGCGGGGCGTCCTTTTATGTATATGGCGGTACGGCAGAGGGAGAGAGCTATATTCTCGGCAATGCCGGCTGGCAGGATATGTATACAGCGAACGGAAGCTGTGCGGCGGTAATAGCATATACCTATGATGTGACTGCAGCATCCGGGAGAAGTTCTTCCAATGCGGCTGATCAGGCGGCGCTGCAGAGCAGCAATGTGAAGCAGAGTGCCGCTGTAGCGCTGAATAAGAACAGTATGACCATCGGCGAGGGCTGGACGGATCAGGATCTCACACTGCAGAATGCCACGGGAACGGTAACGTGGGTTTCCGGCAATGAAGCGGTGGCAAAAGTAAGCAGTACAGGTAACCCGGCAACCATTGAGGGTGTTGCCGCAGGAAGTACGACGATCACGGCAACTTATGCAGGAGAAAGCTACACCTGTAATCTGACGGTCACACCGAATCTCTCAGAGGATGCAGTGACAGTCAGCCCGGAGAATCCGGTATACAACGGCGGACAGCAGATTCCATCCGTTGCGGTACAGGTGGGAGATACCATATTAAAAGAGAACGATCAGTACCAGCTTTCCTATGCACAGATGGTTGGTGGCGCGGCAGCAACGTTTGATCCTGCCACGGACACAACCGCGCTTGTGAATGCGGGAACCTATTACCTGTACATTACAGGACAGAACGGTTACAGCGGAAAGATTCAGAAGGAATACGTGATCGCACAGAAAGATATATCAGACGCGGCAGTGGAAGTGACACTGCAGGACGGTATTGACTGGGATAAGGTGCTGGCTGACGCGGCGGCAGACCCGGATAATGCATCTGCCATACTTGCAGCCTGCATCCAAGAGGTAAAGGATACGGCGCGTGCAGATGCGGATGCCGTAGACGGCGTGAAGAATCTGGTTGAAGGAACAGATTACACGATTTCCCTCAGCAAGACAGGAAGAGGAATTACACTGACCGGTACCGGCAACTATACCGGAGAGAGATATTGCGGTGCACCGCGCAATGCGGCGGACGCGAATGTTGTTTTTGACAAGACTTCCTATGTATATACCGGAAGTGAGTGGACACCGGCATTCCAGCTTCTGGTGGACGGGGAGACCATTTCCCAGGCGGATTACGATGCGGTATATTCCGACAATGTCAATGTCGGACAAGCCACATTGGACATTGTCGGAAAGAATTCCCTTTACGGAACAAAGACGGTAAATTTTGAGATCAAGGCAAAAGATATCGGCAACAAGGATCAGGAAGAAGTCGGTATGGCTGTGACGGTGACGGCTGCTGCGGCAGGAGGAGCGGACAAGGAGCCGGTCATCACTGCAACCTACAACGGCATGACGCTGGAGAAGGGGACGGATTACACCGTCGGAACAGATATTATCAATGCCGGAAACGGAACCTACCGCCGTGTCATCACCGGTATCGGAAACTATCAGGGAACCTACACGGTGGAGTATCAGGCGGCAGGCGCTGATCTCTCAGACCTGATCCAGAAAGTGACGGCAGCGGCTGTAACTTATAACGGCAATGCACAGACACCGGAACCGGACATTACCTGGAAGAGCGGCAACAACGATCTGGGACTGGTTGAGGGAACGGATTACTCCGTTACTTACGCAAGCAACACGAATGCAGGAACAGCAACCATTACGCTGCAGGGTATGGGAACATACGGCGGTGCAGTGACCGGTAAATTCACAATCGAGCAGGCGGACATGTCAAAGGCGGTATGCTACTATGTGGATGCCGATGGCTCCGAGGTAAGCACTGCAAACTATAAGATGGAATATTCTCCGGACGGAGCAGACGTGAAGCCGAAGGTGGTTGTAAAGTTTGCGCAGGGCGCGGACATGGTAACACTTCCGGAGTCGGACTACAAGCTGACCTATTCTGCGGATACCAAGATATTTGCAGGTACGGCGAGCGTTGAGATTGCGCCGAGCGATTCCAACAGCAATTTTAAGACCGGTACAACGAAACGTCTGACGTATACGATTGCCCAGTGCAATCTTACAAGCACGAAGATTACTGCCAGCATTGACAGAGAGCTGTTTGACTATACGGGAGCAGAGATTGCGCTTCCGACAGAGAGTGTTGTATATCATTCCGCATCAAAGACAGATCATACACTGAAAAAGGGAACCGATTATACGGTGGCATGTTCACCGACAACGGTAAAAGACATCGGAACCTACACGATGACGATTACCGGAAGCGGCAACTATACAGGCGTTGTTACCAAGACGTTTGAGGTTACAGCGGTAGATATCCAGACACTGATCAACGACAAGAACCTTAAGGTAACCAACAGCGCGGACAGGATGGTGACAGGATATGACGGACCATACTGGGCAATGCTGTGGTATTCCAACAATAAAAACGATAATCAGCTTGAGATTTCACTCACGGATAACCAGGGCAATACGCTGGTAAAAGGAACTGATTACGAATTAAAGTATGACGGCATCAAGGATATTTCAAAAGAAGGAAGCACTGCTTCGGTAACGATTACCGGAAAGGGCAAATTCTATGGCAAACAGGAGATCAAGTATCTGCTCGCATCCAAGCTTGATGAGGATTATGATGTATCGGTGAATCCGGCAGAAAACCCGGTATACACAGGAGATCCGATTACGCTTGCTGCGGATGAGATTTCGGTATCGGACGGCGGATTCGGACTCTGGAAGAGCGTCCTTGAGCAGGGAACAGATTATACGGTCAACTACAGTGACGGAACCAACGCGGATCAGGCGATCAATGCCGGGGAGGCGACGGTTACAGTAGAGCAGATCCCGCTGGAGGATCAGCCGACGGCAAACGGATGCTATGTGTACAGCGACGGCGCCACAAAACTGAGTGCAACCTTTACGATTCGTCCGAAGGACATTGCAACCGGTGTTTCCTACGAGGCGATCAAGAAAGCGTACGACGGAAATGCAGTGACCCTTACAGAAAGTGAGATAAAGCTTACTTATAATAAGAAGACATTGACTGCGCCGACCGACTATTCGATCGTGGCTGGCAGCTACGCGAACAACGAGAAACCGGGACCGATGGCAAATGTGACCATACAGGGTAACGGCAACTACACAGGAACGAAGATTATTGTATTCACCATCAGCGGAAAATCCCTGGACGAGATCATCAGCTGGAAGGTGGATGAGAACGAGACGACCTACACCGGCGAGCGTCTGTATCCGAAGATCACCGAGCTGACGCTGAGCGATGGAACAAAGCTTACGACAGCCGATGAGATCGAGAAAGTGATCGCGTATGACGAGTCTTCCTACGCGGACAACCTGAATGCCGGCGAGGCATCCATCACCGTTTCCGGTAAGGGAGATTACTACGGAACAGATGACAGAATATTGACATTTGCGATTCTGCCAAGAAGCCTGGACAACAACTGCACGCTTGGCGGATTAAAGTCCAGCTACACTTACACTTCGGAAGAGATTACACCGGTACCTGCGGTACAGTGCACAGATCTGAAGAAAAAGCTCGGCGAGGATGATTACAAGATTTCCTACGAGAATAATGTGGATGCCGGGACCGCGACGATGACGATTACCGGAAAAGGAAACTATCAGGGAACCTTTACGAAAGATTATACGATTGCGCCGAAGAATCTGGCAGAGCCGGAGGTAAAGATCGCACCGATCGACGCGCAGGAGTACAACGGAATGGCTGTCACACCGGCACCGTCGGTAAGCTACGAATTTGGAGACGGAACCTATGCGTTAAGCCCGGTCAACGATTACACGGTGGCTTACGCGAACAACAAAGGAACCGGAACCGCAACGGTGACAGTGACCGGAACCGGCAACTTTACCGGAAGCAAGACGGCAGAATTCAGAATTGGCCAGCTCATCACAAACGAGACCAAATTTACGATCAGCTGCCCGGCACTCACCGACGGCACACAGTATGTTTATGACGGAAGTGCATTTGAGCCGGAGGTGACGGTAACACGGATCGAGGGCAACAAAAAGCTGGTAAAAGATTCTAACTATTCCGTGACATATACGGATAATATCCACGCGGGAACCGCAACGGTAAGCGTGGAAGGTCTGGGAGGATACGTCGGTGTATGGCAGAAGACTTTTGCGATTGCACCGAGAGATCTTACGGACAGCAGCGTAGAGCTCTCTGTCGGCGGAGTGACCGATGGAAGTTATCAGACACAGTATACCGGAAGCCCGGTAGAGCCTGAAGTGAAGCTTACTTATGACGGACAGAAGATCAGCACGACGGATTACACGGTATCCTACGGGGCGGATCATACCAGCCGCGGAACCGTGACGCTGACGGCAACGGCAAAGGACGGTACGGACTTTACAGGATCGAGAAGCACAACCTTTACGATCACACTTGCAAGTATTGGCAATGGCGGATATACACCGGCAAACGGCTTTAAGATCGGAGCGATCGAACCGCAGCCGCTGGTGGACGGAACGGCAACACCGCAGCCGAAGCTGTACTATAACGGAACAGAACTTGTCATGGGTACGGATTATATTTGTACTTATGAGAAGAACGACAGCATTGGCTCCGACGCGGTTGTCATTCTCAAGGGAATCGGCAATTACACAGGAAGCGTGAAGAAGACCTTTAAGATCTGCGCAAACATTGCGGACGCCGAGATTACCGTTCCGGATGAACTGTGGTTTAAAGATTATGTGAATGCCGGAGAGACGGACATTGCAATCGGCGATAAGAACATCACGTTTGACGATCAGATCAGTGTTGTGCTGAACGGAACAACACTTCAGAAAGATACCGACTATACGCTGGTCTATGCAGACAACAGCTGGGTCGGCAACGCAGTAGTTACCATCAAGGGTATGGGAGGCTTTGCGGGAAGCGTGGAGAAGACGGTTCCGATCAAAGCGGATCTTTCGGAGGCAGGCATCCAGGTGGCAATCGGAGATCAGCAGTATACCGGAGATCCGGTGGAGGCAATCCCGAGCATCAGCTACTACGGAACAGAGCTGACATCCGGAAAGCACTTTGTGATTCATACATACGAAAACAACGTGAAGATCGGTGATAAGACTGCGAGCGTGACGGTAATCGGAAATGAGAAAAACGGATTTACCGGAACACTCACAGAGAATTTCAGCATTGTTGCAAATGCGGGAATTCTGGAGGTAAGCGGTGTAGAGAGCAGCTACCTGTACCGCGGAACACAGATCCGCCCGCAGGTTACCGTTAAGATAGGGAACAAGACACTGTCCACGTCCGATTATGATGTGACCTATGGAGAGAATATCAAGGCGGGAACAGACGGCGGAAGCATTATGGTAAAGGGTAAGAACGAGTATGCTGGTCTGATCAAGCTGGTAACCTTTGATATTAACCCACTTCAGATGGACGACCTGAAGGTGCTTGACGGAACGCAGAACGCGATCGGAAGCAGAGAGTACACCGGTAAGGAGATTGTGCCGGAGTTCTCATTGAAGACAACCATCGGATCAACGGATTACATTCTGCCGGCAAGAAGCTATACCATTGCAAAGAAGGCAGACGCGGATAATACGAATGTAGGAACCGGTACAGTCGTGATTACCGGTGATGGAAGCAACGTAATCGGAAGCCGTGAAGTATCCTTCCAGATCGTGGCGAAATCATTGGCAAAACCGTCATCCGGCACCGACCTGATTGCGGTAGAAGTGATTCCGGACAGCTTTTCTTATGACGGAACGGAAAAGAAGCCGACTGTTCTTGTGACATATCAGTATGGAACAGAGGTTGAGGTACGTCAGCTGACAGAGGGAAGCGATTTTACCGTTGCATACAGCAACAATATCAATGCAGGAACAGCGACAGCGGTGATTTCCGGTATCGGAAATTATACGGGATCCCGCACCGTGGAATACACGATTACGGAGAAGAGCTTTGACGGAGCGATTGTCACGTTCCCGAACGGAACTTCCTATCCGTATATGGGAAGCGACAACGGGGTGGAACCGGAAGTGCAGGTAACACTGGACGGCAATGTACTCACAGCGGGTACAGATTATGAGGTATCTTATCAGAACAACAAGGCGTGCGGCACAGCGACTGTGACCGTGACCGGAAAAGGAAGCTATGCGGGAAGCGTAACGGCACCGTTTACCATCGTAAGCCACGATATTGCAGCGGCGGATGTTACGGTGGATCCGATTCCGAATCAGGCATACACAGGTCAGCCGGTGATTCCGGAAGTCAAAGTGACCTGCGGCGATTACACCTTAAAGCAGGGTGAGGACTATACACTGAGCTTTGACACGGACAACACAGAGATCGGCACTGTGCTGATGCGGATCAACGGAACCGGCGGATTTACGAATTACCGCCAGACCACGTTTCATATTGCGAGCGACATCAGTCCGGCGGAGATTGTAGGACTGCGTGACAGTTACCCGTTCACGGGAAGCGCTTATACGCCGGATGATCTGGGCATTACGGAGGTACGCATCGGCGAGACGGTTCTGACAACAGACTCCTACAGCTTTGCATTTGACAACAACAGCGATGGCATGAGCGCCGGAACGCAGACCCTTCTTCTGATCGGTCAGGGAAGCTACGGCGGAACCAGGAAATGCACCATCGAGATTACACCGAAGGACATCACCGATGAAGATGTGGTGATGAGCGGATTTGAGGACACGGTATCCTACTCAGAGCAGATTACACAGAATGTAACATTCCAGTGGGGTGAGATCGCACTCGTAAGAGACACCGATTATACCGTGACATGCAGACCGGCAGGAGTGGCAGGAATCTACGAAATGGAGGCTGCCGGAACCGGCAACTATACAGGAACCGTTACAAAGCAGTTTACTGTAGACCAGACGCCGATCGACGGACTGGAAGTGAAGGGTATTTCTTCTACTTACACATATACCGGAAAAGCAATCACACCGGAGCCGGAAGTATGGGCAGACGGTGTGCAGCTGGAAAAAGATAAGGATTACACGGTATCCTATGAAGACAACATCAACGCGGGTGTAGCGAAGCTGGTAATCACAGCAAGCGGAACCCATTATGCAGGTACTAAGGAACTGAGTTTCCAGATCCTGCGCAAGAGCATACATCTGTGCGACATTGGTTCGATTCAGACACAGGTATATACCGGATCTGACATCAAGCCGACCGTGACGGTGGAAGATGACGGCAAAGCCCTGGAACTTTTAAGCGACTACACACTGATGTATTCCAACAACCGCAAAGCAGGTACCGGTGTGGCGGCAGTTGCAGGAAAGGGCAATTACACCGCGACAAAGAACCTGACGTTTGACATCAGACCGTGCGATGCGGGCGCGGCGGTTGTGACAGGCGCATCCGCAGACAGTCTGTCCATCAGCTGGACGGGCGACGGTGCCGTGACGGGATACGAAGTATACCGTGCCGGCGCAGATGGAAAGTGGCAGCAGGTAACGCGTACCAGAGACGCTTTCTATACCGATAAAAAGCTTGCGGCAGAGACAACATACTCTTATAAAGTAAGAAGCTACCTGGTGGCGGACGGCGAGACTTACTACGGTGAGTTTACCGGAGCAGTTACCGGAACAACCACAAAATAAAGACAGAGAGGAGGGAGAGCGGTTCCGATCATGGCGGCATATAAGATAGGGAATTTTACATTTGACACAGAAGAGGAATATGCCAGAGGACTCGAAGATGCGAAGAAAATCGAAAAGATTCAGAGCACCGTCGATCTCAATGAACCGGAAACCGCTCTACGCCTCTATTGGCTGATCCGAACAGGGAAGATCAAGTTCGGCAGCAAAGTCGGCAAGAAATTTTTTCTGGATATTGCAGATGCCGTGGCAAAATCCGCGGCAAAAAATATAACGCAGGCACAGGCACCGGAACAACAGGCGGGGGAGGAACCCCGGCAGGGAGCGCAGGACCGCAGCAGAAAGATTCTCGGTGCGGTGTGTGTGACGGCCGCATTTCTATGTTTTGGCTGGTATTTCTGGTCAGATTACACGAATCACCGCGGCAGTCAGGCGAATGAGTATTTGAAGATGTTAAAAGAAAATCCGACAGAAGCTGCAGAGATGGTGGACAATGACACCTTTTTTTCGGAGGACGCACCGGAACTTGCGGCGGGTTTAGACCAGACGGAGCGGGAGAACGAACCGCCTCCTCCGGTTCTGCCGGAATATGAAGCCATTGTGGCGAAACACAGCGATTTTGCCGGATGGATCACCATTGACGGGACGAAGATTGACTATCCGGTCATGCTTACCCCGAATGACGGGGATTATTATCTGAAGCGCAATGTAAACGGGGAGGACGATATCAACGGAACCCTGTTTATGGATCCGAGAACGGATCTGGTGCAGCGCAGCACCAATATTATTATCTACGGACACAACATGAAAAGCGGTGCGATGTTCGGAAGTCTCAAGAAGTATCTGGATGAAGATTACTGGAGAGAGCACGCGCAGATCAGATTTGATACAATTTATGAGAAAGGCACCTATGAAGTGTTTGCCGTCTGTCTGGCAAAGGTGCAGTACCGGAATTCGCAGGAATTTCGTTATTACGATTTTATACAGGCAGATTCCGAGGAGGCGTTTAACGACTACCTCGATCATATCATACAACTCTCGGTGTTTACCGGAACAGATCTGCCGGTCTACGGGGACGAGCTACTGACCCTGTCGACCTGTAACAATTTTACAGAAGACGGAAGACTGTTTCTGGTGGCGAAGAAATGCAGGGAAGCAGAGTAAAAGCGTGGGATCGCGCGTGAGGTTCACGGGCGGGGCTGCGGCGAAATAAAGGATGATGGGAGAGAGTGCTAATGAAATACCGGATAAAACGAAAAATAGGTTATGTGCTGGTCGTTGCCATGCTTGTGGTAATGATCTATCCCGGAGAGCTCAGTGCAGCGTCCGGTCAGGAGGACGGATTTGTCATAAAAGGGACAACCCTGCAGGGGTATGTCGGAGCGGAGAACGCGGTTGTCATTCCGGACAATATTACAAAGATTGATGATGATGTATTCCTCAATACGACGATCACATCGGTGGAGATCCCGGACAGTGTGACAACCATCGGAGATAACGCATTTGCAGGATGTGAATATCTGACCGAGGTCACGGTTCCGGACAGCGTGACAAAGATCGGAGACAATGTGTTCTACGGCTGTACCAGTCTGGAAAGCGCAACATGGGAGAGCAAGGAAGGAATCGGCGACGGCACATTTGCAGAGTGTGCGGGACTGACGGACTTAAGTATTTCCAGGGAACTTCCATCGATCGGAAAAGAAGCATTTAAAAATTGCGAGTCCCTCGAGAGCATCGTGATCCCCGAGGCAACCAAAACCATTGCGTCGGACGCATTTGACGGATGTGTCAACATGCAGTCTATTGATGTGGAAGAGGGAAATACATACTTTATGTCATACGACAATGCGCTCTACACGGCGAACGGGGTTACGTTATACCGTTGCCCGCAGGGTGCGAGAACCATCGAGGTATATGACGGCACCAAGATGATCGGTGAAAATGCATTTTACGGCTGCAAGCTTGGAAAAGTGACACTTCCGGAGAGCGTGACAACCGTGGAAGACGGCGCATTTGACGGCAGTGAGATTCAGACGCTCTGCCTTGGCAAAGCCTTAGAAACGTTTGGCGAGCAGAATACTTCTTTCAAGATCCACTCGATTGAAGTGCCGGGAAGCGCTCCGGCTGCACCGAAGCTGGTGGAGACGTACGGTGCGATTGTGGTGACGGATTATAAGCCGGACGACACCGAGGATACGGAGAAACCGACCGAGGACACGGAAAAGCCGACGGAAGACACGGAGAAACCGACCGAGGATACAGAAAAGCCGACGGAGGATACGGAGAAGCCGACCGAGGACACGGAAAAACCGGCAGATGACAATAACAACAATAACAACGACAATAATAACAGCGGTAACAACAATAACAGCGGCGACAACAGCAATAACAATAACAGCAGTAATAACAATAGCAGCAATAACAGCAGCAACACGAGCAGTGGTAATAACAGCAGCAGTACGGGCAGCGGAAGCGGCAGCAGCGGAAAGAGTAACGGCACATCATCTGGAAGAGGCAGCAGAAGCGGCAACGGCAGTGGAAGAGGCAGCGGTGCGGTAAAGGGCAGTGCCGGAGCGGCAGGCGCACAGAGCAGCGGTACCGGATCGGCGGCAGCGACGACGGCGGAGACACAGGGAGATGTGCAGCCGACAGCGGCGGAAGTGCCTGCGACGACCAGATTTGCAGAGCAGGGAACCGCATATATCACCGGAAATGAGGAACTGAAGGGCTGGGATGCGATTTACACGCAGATGACGGTGGCGGATCCAGGTTCAACGATCTATATTACCATGAACGGCACCACGGTTGTGCCGAAGGATATTCTGACACTGGCGGCAGATAAGCAGCTGACGCTGGTTCTGGATATGGGAAATGGAATCTCATGGACGATTGACGGAAGCAGCATTGACACAAGCGTTGTAGCAGATACGGATTTTGGCGTGGAACTGGGAACAAGCAATGTGCCGGCGAACCTGCAGAGCACAGTAACCGGAAGCGGATGGTCAACGCAGATGCATCTGGCGCACGACAACCTGTTTGGCCTGACGGCGCAGCTGACCGTAAATGTCGGTGCGGCGAACGCCAATAAGCTGGGCACTTTGTTCTATTATAATGTAGATAATCAGATCCTGGAGTATATGGGACAGTCTGATACAGATGCGGACGGCAATGTGTCATTTTCCTTTGTGCATGCGTGTGATTATGTCATCGTAGTGGATGAGCGTCACTCGGATTCAACGGCGCAGGCAACCTCCGGGTTTGTGATTACACCGGCAGGCGGAAGCCAGGCGGAAAGCCAGCCGGCAGAGACGACGGAAGCGGCGGAGACGGAGCAGCCGGCTGATAATGCGCAGGCGGCGGATGACTCGCAGGCGAAAGATGAGACGCCGAAGACCGGACAGTCGTTAAATCCGAAATATGTTCTGTGCATCGGTGTGATGCTGCTGGGAATCTATATGATTCTGACCAGTGAGAGACAGGAGAAGCAGAGAAAACGGGCAAATGGCTGACCGTTTGGTATAAACATGTAAAAATGTGGAAGAATAGATGGAAGATATCCGTTGGGAGTTTTCCATCTTTTCTTTTTGCATGCAGAACTCTTTTTTACCCGCGTATTCCGCGAAATTCAAGGAAATTTTGGAAAAGAACTTGACAAAAAAAGATAGGGTTAATATAATGATTTAGCGTGCATACGTACGCCGAGATCAATTTATGATCTCATACAAATAAAACAGGAGGTGAAAATAATGCCAACATTTAACCAGTTAGTAAGAAAAGGACGTCAGACATCTGTTAAGAAGTCTACAGCACCTGCACTTCAGAGAGGTTACAACTCTTTACAGAAGAAGCCAACCAATACTTCTTCCCCGCAGAAGAGAGGTGTATGTACTGCTGTTAAGACAGCTACTCCTAAGAAACCTAACTCAGCTCTTAGAAAGATCGCCAGAGTACGTCTTTCCAACGGAATCGAGGTTACAAGCTATATCCCGGGTGAGGGACATAACTTACAGGAGCACAGCGTTGTTCTGATCCGTGGTGGTCGTGTTAAGGATTTACCAGGTACAAGATATCACATTATCCGTGGTACACTTGATACTGCCGGTGTCGCTAACAGAAAGCAGGCTCGTTCCAAGTACGGCGCTAAGAGACCAAAGGCTGCAAAATAGTAGCGTAGAGTTACTGTAATTCAGCGAACCAATAGTATCACATGGTAAGTGTTGGAATTGTTTCACACAGAGATATATTTCCGCACGAACACGAAGGGGCAGATACCTGCCACTACATTGTGAGTACCGTTGAATTAATCGAAATGAAGTCCTCCGGATCCAGAGACTGGAGACCGGGCAATGCAGACAGAGTTCTGTATAGTAAATTATGATTAAGGAGGGAAGAACCGTGCCACGTAAAGGACATACTCAGAAAAGAGACGTATTAGCAGATCCAATGTACAATAACAAAGTGGTTACCAAGCTTGTCAATAACATCATGTTAGACGGTAAGAAGGGTGTAGCACAGAAGATTGTATACGGAGCTTTCAAGAGAGTAGAGGAGAAGGCTGAGAAGCCGGCTCTCGAGGTATTTGAAGAGGCCATGAACAATGTTATGCCAGTTCTTGAGGTAAAGGCAAGACGTATCGGTGGTGCTACTTATCAGGTGCCGATCGAGGTCAGACCAGACCGTCGTCAGGCTTTAGCACTTCGCTGGTTGACAACATACTCCCGTAACCGCGGTGAGAAGACCATGGAAGAGAGACTTGCTAATGAGATCTTAGATGCAGCTAACAACACAGGTGCATCCGTTAAGAAGAAAGAAGATATGCACAAAATGGCAGAGGCAAACAAAGCGTTTGCTCACTACCGTTTCTAATTTAGGGAGGAAATACCTTGGCTGGAAGAGAATATCCATTAGAGAGAACCAGAAACATTGGTATTATGGCTCATATCGATGCGGGTAAGACCACATTGACCGAGCGTATTCTGTACTATACCGGTGTTAACTATAAGATTGGTGATACTCACGAGGGTACTGCTACCATGGACTGGATGGAGCAGGAGCAGGAGAGAGGTATCACCATTACATCAGCCGCTACGACCTGCCATTGGACTCTGGAAGAGTTCACAAAGCCGAAGCCGGGTGCTCTGGAGCATCGTATCAACATCATTGATACCCCAGGACACGTTGACTTTACGGTTGAGGTAGAGCGTTCACTCCGTGTACTGGACGGCGCTGTCGGCGTCTTCTGTGCAAAGGGTGGTGTTGAGCCTCAGTCAGAGAATGTATGGCGTCAGGCTGATACCTACAACGTACCGCGTATGGCATTCATCAACAAGATGGATATCTTAGGTGCGAACTTCTACGGCGCTGTTGATCAGATCCGTACAAGATTAGGTAAGAACGCAATCGTTCTTCAGCTGCCGATCGGCAAGGAAGATGATTTCAAGGGAATCATCGACCTGTTCGAGATGAAGGCATATATCTACAACGACGATAAGGGTGATGATATCACCGTTACCGATGATCTTGGAGATATGAAGGACGACGCAGAGCTTTACCGCAGCGAGCTGGTAGAGAAGATCTGCGAGCTGGACGATGACCTTATGATGATGTACCTCGAGGGTGAAGAGCCATCCGTTGAGGAGATGAAGAAGGTCTTAAGAAAAGCTACCTGTGAGTGTACTGCAGTACCTGTATGCTGCGGATCTGCTTACAGAAACAAGGGAGTGCAGAAGCTGATCGATGCAATCATCGAGTACATGCCGGCTCCGACCGACATCCCGCCTATCAAGGGTGTTGACTTAGATGGCAATGAGGTAGTAAGACACTCTTCCGATGAAGAGCCGTTCTCCGCACTTGCATTTAAGATCATGGCTGACCCGTTTGTAGGAAAGCTTGCATTCTTCCGTGTATATTCCGGTACAATGAACTCCGGTTCTTATGTACTGAACGCAACAAAAGACAAAAAAGAGCGTGTTGGACGTATCTTACAGATGCATGCCAACAAGCGTCAGGAGCTGGAGAAAGTATACTCCGGAGATATCGCTGCAGCCGTTGGATTCAAGTTCACAACGACAGGTGATACCATCTGTGATGAGCAGCATCCGGTAATCTTAGAGTCCATGGAGTTCCCGGAGCCGGTTATCGAGCTCGCAATCGAGCCGAAGACCAAGGCTGGACAGGGTAAGATGGGTGAGGCTCTTGCAAAACTTGCAGAAGAGGATCCTACATTCCGTGCTCATACAGATCAGGAAACTGGTCAGACAATCATCGCCGGTATGGGTGAGCTTCACCTGGAGATCATCGTAGACCGTCTGCTTCGTGAGTTCAAGGTTGAGGCGAACGTTGGTGCGCCTCAGGTTGCTTACAAAGAGACATTTACAAAGCCGGTTGATGTTGAATACAAATATGCAAAGCAGTCCGGTGGACGTGGTCAGTACGGACACTGTAAAGTGAAGTTTGACCCGATGGATCCGAACGGTGAAGAGACATTCAAGTTTGAGTCTACCGTAGTCGGCGGTGCGATTCCGAAGGAGTACATCCCGGCAATCGGCGAAGGTATCGAGGAAGCTGCTCAGGCAGGTATCCTTGGTGGATTCCCGGTACTCGGTGTTCATGCGAACGTATACGATGGATCTTACCATGAGGTCGATTCCTCCGAGATGGCATTCCACATTGCCGGATCTATGGCATTCAAGGAAGCTATGCACAAGGCAAACCCGGTATTACTCGAGCCGATCATGAAGGTTGAGGTTACAATGCCTGAGGAGTACATGGGTGATGTTATCGGTGATATCAACTCCCGTCGTGGACGTATCGAGGGTATGGATGATATCGGCGGCGGTAAGCTTGTAAAGGCATATGTACCGCTTGCAGAGATGTTCGGTTATTCTACAGACCTGCGTTCTAAGACACAGGGACGTGGTAACTACTCGATGTTCTTCGAGAAGTACGAGCAGGTACCGAAGAGTGTACAGGAGAAGGTATTGGCTGACAAGTCCAAATAGGCTTTCTGTATGCAGTTTGTAAAAATCCCGGATTTTCCCATAAACAGGGGAAATCCGGTAAGAAATAGCTTGAAAAACCGCTGATTATTTTATATAATCAGAGTTAGCCGAGTTATTCTTATATAATAACTATAGCCCGCAAGGGGCATCATTTTAAGGAGGATATTCAAAATGGCAAAAGCTAAGTTTGAAAGAACAAAACCACATTGTAATATCGGTACCATTGGACACGTTGACCATGGTAAAACAACTTTAACAGCAGCTATCTCCAAAGTATTAGCTGCAAGAGTTGCTGGTAACACAGCTACAGATTTCGAGAACATCGATAAGGCTCCGGAAGAGAGAGAGCGTGGTATCACAATTTCTACCGCTCACATCGAGTACGAGACAGAGAAGAGACATTACGCACACGTTGACTGCCCAGGCCATGCTGACTATGTAAAGAACATGATCACTGGTGCTGCACAGATGGATGGTGCTATCCTCGTAGTAGCTGCTACTGACGGTGTTATGGCTCAGACAAAAGAGCACATCTTACTTTCCCGTCAGGTAGGTGTACCTTACATCGTTGTTTTCTTAAACAAGTGCGATATGGTAGACGATCCGGAGCTCATTGAGTTAGTAGAGATGGAAGTTACCGAGCAGCTTGAGGAGTACGGCTTCGAGGGATGCCCGATCATTAAGGGTTCTGCTCTTAAGGCTCTTGAGGATCCGATGGGCGAGTGGGGCGACAAGATCATGGAACTCATGGATACAGTTGATGAGTACATTCCGGATCCGCAGCGTGACACAGATAAGCCATTCCTTATGCCGGTCGAGGATGTATTCACAATCACAGGTCGTGGTACAGTTGCTACCGGACGTGTTGAGAGAGGTA